>Ga0247841_10000082_pt1 | contig 235835 bp, 176 predicted proteins | sample LaCruzMarch2015__2_FD_192410 | JGI IMG/M metagenome (GOLD analysis project Ga0247841, IMG submission 192410) | Freshwater microbial communities from meromictic Lake La Cruz, Castile-La Mancha, Spain - LaCruzMarch2015_18m | ecosystem: Environmental > Aquatic > Freshwater > Lake | place: Spain... | reverse complement strand
GACAGCTGTCCACATTTCCACAGCGGATCGATCAATAAATATAAATCGATCCGTTGAGCTGTGGTAATGTGGGCAGCTGTCGAGCTGAACCTTCTGGGAGCCTCAGCTCTTCAAACATAGACACTTACGCCAATACATCCCCAAAAAGCAACGAAGGACGACCAATCGGTCGTCCTTCGTGTTTCGTGCGGAAGGCGTGGGTATTAATCCGCACTCGGTTGTTTTTCTGTAGCAGTCCACGGCAACGGCGACAGTTCCTTTGACTTTTCGCGACGCCGTCTTTCTCGTTGATTATACATGTGAGCCAGAATCAATCCCACACCAACGAGAATTGGCATCACACCCCAAGCTGAATAATCGCCGCCTTGTATCAGCAAAGCAGACGTAGCCGCCAAACCGATCGCAATGAAAATCGCTGGCCACTTGTAAGGATTGCGGATCTTTTTCTCCGGATGAGGAGGCAGTGGGATGCCGCGTTCGATCGCGAGCATTCGCTCCTCGTGTTCCATTTTCGTTCGCTTCAGATTTGACTGGATCAGGAAATTCACAATCGTCGCGACTGTTGCGAAAAATGCTATCGGTACTAACCACTCTTCCATCGGACTACTCCTCGAAAGGATTAATGGAGGACTCGCCTCCGCCTGCTCTTCTATTTAGACTCCGCGATTTCCGCGGATGTTACATCCCGCCCCGTCCGACCTGATTTCCTAAAATCGCAACTGACCGGATTCGTTGGTATAGACAAATCGACTTGAGAAAAGGTTACACTGGATTTCAAACTATTTTATGTAACACGACGAAGAAGTCTTTTCATATCCGCGAAGGATAAGCGTCTCGCTTGTCTTCGTTTTTGTCAACCGTGACGGTTACTTTGTATCTTATAGGGTAGCCCGCACAGCTTTTTCGATCTCAATTAATCTGACTCTCTAATAGTTGCGCGGGCCACACGATCGCTTCACGGATGCCAATTACTCATATAAATTTACTATCAAACCGCGCTTTACGTGTCCGGCGTCCCATTGATGGCGGAGTTAAAACGCGCCATCAATACGCAAATCTAATGAATGCTTTTACGTGATTCAAGCTTGCCTCCTTGCTGCCTCTTTCCTATCTTTAAGTGAGCGGATGCCTGTTACCCGCGATTATCGAAAAAACTCGCTCGCACTGCAACCTTTTGCTAACAACACCGGTCTAAGAGGATGAGAGAGTCAGAAGGCGGTGTGAGTGGCAAGTTTCGACGAAGCAAATTTCCTGCGCGAATACCAGCAACGACCAGAGCAAGCGTTCAAAATGCTGATGGCCGGTTTCCGGGATCGCGTATTCACCTTGTGTCTGCGGGTTGTTCCCGGTCCGGCTGAGGCCGAAGACCTCGCTCAGGAGGCGTTTCTGCGTATCTGGCGAGGACTTGCGACCTTTCGGGGTGAGAGCAGCCTCTCCACTTGGATCTATCACATCGTCTGGAATGTCTGCGCCTCTCGCCTCGAGCGTAAAGGGAAAGGGCTTGAAACATCGCCCTATCGCGAGGAGGACAGCGACGAAGACGAGATACATTACTCCGTATCGGTTGATGATGAAGCTTACAAGCGGTTCGAAGATCAGCAATATATCGCTACTCTATTCGAGAAGTTAACTCCATCACATCGAATGGTACTGACGCTTTTCTATCTTGAAGAGCAGTCCTACGAAGAAATTGCCTCTGTCACCGGTTGGCCGATGGGAACTGTCAAGGCGACGATCCATCGCGCTAAAGACCGGATGCGACAGGCGGCGTTTGAAGAATCAGCAATCTGTGAGCAGGTTTAATGCCATATAGACGGTTAAGATTTTACTATGCAGGGATCGGGATTGGAAGCGGCTCTTCGCTGAATCCGCCTCGTCCAATCTGTTGTAAAGAAGCGCTTGAGCTGATTGACGCCCAATTTCCTCCTGAAGGAGAAGCAGCGGCGGCTCTGGAAGACCATGTTCTGTGCTGTCCATCCTGTTGCAGCGCCTATCGGCTCGAAGCGCCATTGCGTGACTACATCGCGCCGGTTGAGATGCCGACGCCGTCGCTCGGATTTGAAGCAGCTTTGATGACACAGATCCGGCTTGCCGTTCAAGAACAGCCTGTTAACGAAGAACTGCCAGCTACCGACTTCCTCAGCCGTTGGGGATGGGTTTTCGGTCTGATTACTCTCGCAGCGCTGCTTTCGATCAAGTTAGGCAGCCTGATCACTGCTATTCGTTGGCTGCGAGTACCTGCGTTGACCGCCTATGCATGGGCCGCTTCATATCTTCGGGGCGACGCCGCTATCGTTATCGGTAAGCTCACGCCCTCTTACCTCCAGCATAATATGGCCCTGGTCGGAATAATGATGGCGGTGTTGATCTGCATTGTGGGAGTCGTTGCAGTACGCGGGGCGATAAGAGACTAAAGCTGATTATATTTACAAAACACCGAAGGCCGGACAATCGTCCAGCCTTCGGCGTTTTGCACGTCTATTGACAGATTGAAAATCTGTCCTGCCAACTATCTGCCCGACCAACCTATTTCACCAGCGCGACTTTCATTGAAGTCGTCGAACCGCTGCCAGACAACCTTACCAGATAGAGCCCGGCTGCCAAGCCATCGCCGTCGAGGGTGACCTGATGGAGCCCTGATAATGCTGGACCAGAATAAAGAACTTTCGCCTGACGACCGTCGAGTCCGTAAAGCGCCAATTCGATTCCCTGTGTGCGGTCAAGTTCGAACTCGATGACTGACCGGCTGTTGAACGGATTTGGATAAGCTCCCGTCAGACGGAAACCAGCCGGTGTGAAAACGGGTTCATTCGCCACATCAGCCTGATGGTCACCGGTATAATGGAAGTTCGGCCCGTTGTAAATAGAATCGCGTGCAATCCAATCTTTGGGCGTCCGGAGATAAATCGCCGGATTAATAGTGTTCGACGCTCCAGCGTCGTTCACAATGGTACTGCCGCCTTCCAGGTCGAGGATGTAGAAAATATGAAGATTGTCATCTACTTTCTCGGCCATAGTCGGATACGATTCACTCATCGCCTCGCCAACCTGAGCAAACGGAGTTGGAGTCTCTACGATCCTCGTCGGGTGATACCAGTTTCTCCCGTTGTCGGTCGAGACAGTCGCCGAAACGTCGCCATGGCATCTCCCGGGAATATCACGACCGACGTAGTCGTTGTAGTCGCCATACGGGAAGTAATTGAAGACGCAATAGAGATCGCCGTTGTCGTCGTAACCGAGCGAGGGATTGCAGACATTCGCCCGCCAAGCTTCCGGCATCGGCCAGAAAATAATGCTGTCAGGATTTTCTGGAGAGAATATCTGCTGAGAAAACCAACCGTCAGCGACGGGCGAGAAAGTGCAGTCTTCCTCAGTCCAGTGGAACAACATCGCTGCGTCTCGAGTGAAGCCCGCCCACGGATGATCGTCTGCATCGCCAGACGGCGCCCAATCCGGCTTTTCCCACAGTCCATAAGCGCCAAAGACAACGTGGATGTTGTCGTCCTGATCGAAGATTAAATCGAACGCCCATGCCGGTCGAAGGGTGTCGCCATATACTTCGTCGCCTTCCAGCTCGCTGTTCGGCGGGATGCACTGGGTGATGTTATATGGATTATCGAAGTTCCAGTTTTCGCCATCTTCAGTTGTAACCAGCATCAGATCGTTATTGATCGCGAATGGAAAAGTCCCGTCCCAACCCTCGCCGGCTGGCAGACCGAGCCGAGCTTGCGGATAGATGATTGCCGCTCGTTCGCTGACAGGTGAATTCGAGATGCGATAAGCATTATGGCTCATCTCGGAAATCTGAATGGGCGAATCGGGGTAGTCGGGCTGGCCTCCGTTAAAGTCAGCCGATGTGTAGGAGAGGTAATTTGCCCCTTCGCGATTATACACGATATGAAGCTTTCCCTCTGGCGTGCAGACTCCTTGAGCCCAAGCGACGAAGTTCTCGGGATAGTTCGGCATCATAAAGGTCTCGAAGGCTCCAAATCCGCGGTCGAAGTCCACGCATGTTACAGCCGTCAACACCTCGATCAGTCCGAGAGCATGGCAGAAAATGATCGCTCGTTGAGTATCTTCATTGCTTAAGCCGATCATTCCATATCCGGAGCGAGAGCCGATCGGCGCAACTACCCCATCCTCGCCTTGGGTGAAGGCGCCATCTTCAAAGAAATTGTATTTCTGTTGGCGTGTGCCTTCGTTCACCGTAGTGAATCCATCCATCCAGGTAACGTGCGTCCCGCCAGCGTTATCAAACGCAATCAACCGTCCGACCGTGCTGTTTGTCTGCAAATCGTAATAGGTGTCGCCAGCCTGAAACTGGTCGCCCATGACGTCATCTCGACGGGGTTGGAGCGGACGGGGCGGAACAAACCTCGCTTGCTCCCACGCCGCATCACTGTTTTGCTCGGGAAGATGATAGGACGGCATCCGAGTGCGAACGACTGGCGCTCCTAATTGTTGTTTCGCCACGGAAAGAGGCGCTATCAACAACAGGGCGCAGAGAGTTGCGTAAACTGCCTTCATCGTCCACCTCCATTTGATTTATATTCGCAAGACTGAAGACTCGCTGTGGGGCGTGAGATATTCTCTCCTACGCCCCACAGTAAGTAGTACGATCCGACTGCCTATTTCACAAGGGCAATTTTGCGTTGCGCCGATTGACCGTCAGCCTCGAGACGCAAGATGTAGAGTCCGCTTGTCAGATTCTGAGCGGAAAACTCGAGGCGATGATTCCCGGCTTCGTACCGGCCACTGATCACTTCCTGAACTTGTCTGCCGCTCAGATCATAGAGTCCGAGCCGGACATCGGCCGAGATCGGGAGATCGAATGCGACACTCGTCCGAGCGTTGAATGGATTCGGGAATGGTTCTCCAAGGGCAAATGCAGTTGGGGCAACTCGATCCAAGTCTCCAGCCTCGTTGAAGCGATCAGGCGGATTGGTGGTGATCAAGATTGCTCTTCCGCCGGTAATTGTATCACAGGCAGCCGCGTTGTGAGCGGCAAAGCTCAATTCCAAACCCCTCGCATGGTTCCAATCCTGAATCCCGATAGTCGCGTAATTTTGTTCGCGCCCGCGATCAACCAGTCTCGCCTCGGCGTACTGGAACAGTATCTCTCCGTCTCCGGTTCTGGTGCGCCGAACAGCCGGATCGAACAGGATCGCTTCAAGGGTTTGTGTCACCTCGATGTCGTTGCCAGTTCGGGCGACGGAACGACTCCATTCCACGATAAATCTTCCCTGAGCCTGATCGTAACGCGAATAGACATTGATTGGCGCGCGAACCGAATCTTCCTGCATTGGCCCCACCAGATCTTCCCAATAAGGAGCGATCATCGAATGAGGTCCGAGCGGACTTGGGATCGGCCAGTTGTTGAAGTCCCACACCTCAGTATCTTCAAAGCTGATCCAGCCGTTGGAACAAACCGCAATACGACGGAAATCCTGACCATAGAAGCGGAAAGAGAACGGAAGATCTACACCGAAACTCTGGTCGTCAGTCAACTCGTGATGAGTTCCGCCCGCGCCGCCGAAGTTCGGATCGAGTTCAATCCACTCATAGGTTGGATGCGAGTCGTAGTTGACGTCCGTGTTGTCGTAAGCGTAGTAACCATAGGCGTCAGGCCCAACTGGATCGGTTGGCCCGGGTGTCCCGACCGTGATACTGAAATACAGCGCCCCGATCGACGCGCCCTGAGCAGTCATCAGGTGTAGTCTGAACGCAAGCCGCCGTCCTACCGCCGCGTCTTCATTCACGGTCAATGAGAAGGCGTCTCCCGCACAACTTGCCGTACCGCCAACAGCGACGTCTCCGAATACGCCCCGGTTGTCTCCAACCATAACTGCATCGTCAAATGAATCGAGAATCCCCACGACTCCAGCCGCCGCGGCTGTCCCGCTATTCTGGAGGGTGATCGTAAGAGTTTTCTGCTCGCCGGAATTGATTGCTCCGCCTTCGAGAGCGAGTTCTGTGTAGTCAAGACGACATGCGATAACGCTCAACCGGAACAGCGCGGTGTAATTATTTCCTGCGCGATCGCGAATCGCGAGCTGGAAGGGTATCGCCTCATCGAGGGCAAAATTGTTAGCAAGTTGAACTCGGAAGGCAGCTTGTCCGTTTGCGGTCGCGCCCACAGCAAGATCGCCAAAAGACGATTCAGCTTGTTGAATCTCGACGCCTTCCAACGGCGACGAGAGCGTTGCAGTTACTCCTTGGAGAGCTTCTGTACCGAAGTTCTTCAGTGCAACCGTCAAATCCAGCGGAACGCCTAAGAGGACTCTCGCGTCGCCCTGTGGATTACGCACGGTAACATTATTGAATCCGACCATCCGCGCTGCCGCTCGTACCGGAATCGAAGCACGGTACGGAGCAGCCTGATGGGCGATGACCGTCATCTTCAATGTATCTGCTGTGAGCAGACTGATCGGAGCGAGCGCCACGCCGTCAGCATCGGTAAGAATCGAAAGATCGGTTTCGCCTGTCTTGGCGAGGTGAATAAGCGCGCCGCGAACCGGACCTGCGTTATTCGAAACTGTCAAACGAAGCGAAGACTCGCCGACTGAAAGCTGCGCCGGGTGATTGACTGTCAACTGTGTCGGCGGATCCATATAGAGCATTATTTCGGGATCGCCAAGAATGTTGTAAACGCTGAAGTAGAACTCGACGAAATTGTTGTCGCCGCCCGCTTCGCGGAAGGCTGGATTGGCAGCCCAGACGCTCATCTTGGCGCGAAGAATTACCTGACCAAGCGTCCGCAGATTCTCGTAAAGCAGCCCGGAATAATAACCACCTAACATCGCGTTATTGAAGCGAGTGTTGGTGTGGAGATCGGAAGGACCATAGAACGCCAGGGCGCCAAGCGGATTTGGGCGGGTTCCGCGCGCGATCGAGTACTCTCCAAAACAAGGATTAACCTGATCGTTGCCAAAGTCGCCGGTATTGCAGACAAAGGTCGTAAAGACCGGCAGTAAAGGGCCGTTGGTCAGACGTTCGAGATCGGCGCGATAGAACTGCGGATAGTGCGTTCCGTTCGCATCGGCCCAGCCACGATAGCTGGCGATATTGACGCCACGGTTGATCGAAGCGACAATCGGATCGGGGCTGACGTTATCGCCGGGTCTGCGATAGAAGAAGGTCTCGACGTCCCAGCCGCGCTCGCGAAGACGGGTGGCGAGCCACTCGGAAGTTTCAACCGGACTGAGCACGACTTGGCCGCCATCCCCAAAGTTGCCCGCCCAGATCGTGGCGCGGTGGAAGTTGGCGGCAGGGAAAGTGGCAATAGCCTGTTCATGCCTGGTTGATCGAGCCATACCGTTTAGAGCAATTTCATTGCTGGGCGAGTCGGCGGAGATCCTGCCGATGAAGATGTCCGGGAAATAGTCGTTGCCTTCCAGACAGGAATAGGGAAGGTCGGTCACATCAAGCTCTGCTTGAGCGGCAGGATTAACGATGCGGAAGGCAGGAATCCGGATTCCAGCGGCGTTGTAGTCTCCCAGCAACAGAATGTATTCTGGTGGACGAGCCCATGTATCGTACCAATTCTGAATGGAATCTTTCAGCGCTTCGGCGGTCATTCCGTTATAATAGATCGCCTTAACCACAACGTCGAATCCCTTGGCGCGTTTCCAATCAGCAAACGCGCCTGTGACTCTCGCAAGAGCGGCGTCAGTGACGATCACATAGCTCCCGCGCGTGACAACCGATCCTCCCGGGATGATACCGGGAAGCGCAGCGGGATTAAGGAGCAATCCGCGGAAGAATTCCGTAAACGCAAGCGATTGATAGCGTTCCGGATTAGGCGGGGTGACATTATCTGTATAGTCGGGAACGAATTCGAAATCAATTTGCATATGTTCGGCAACCAGCAGTCTATGGTTGACCGCGTCATAGCGGGCCGGATGGATTACTACAGGCGCAACGCGCATCCAGCGCATCCAGCCGGCTTGGCCGACTTCCACCATCGGAACCTCATCCAGTCTGCGGATGTTGCGAGGCATCTCGTCGCGAGGAATTAGAGCTGCTGCGTCGAACGTTTCCTCTTCGACTGATCGTATATGTGCAATAGCGCTGTATCCTGCCGGAACAGCAATCATCTTGGTGATGGTCGGCAATGCGAGCCCGACTTGATCGAAATCAGGCAGAGCATCAGAAATTTCTACGCTGAGCGCTCGACCTGCGTCTCCACGGTCAAGGACGGTGATCGTTGGACTCGGAATCTCAAGGCTGATCAAAACCATTGAGGTCGATTCGGTCAGGACGACGACGTCGGGCGCATTCGGCGTATAATCGTCAGATGCGTAAGCCCCGCCTGCCAAGCTGAACACGGCGGCGAGCAGAATCAAAGTTGTGGCGCGCATGGCTCCCTCCCTTATGGCTAATTCTCAAAACTCCAGAAGCAGTATCATAGAAAGTAAGCATGGAATACCGACCTGTCAAGCCGAACGACCACTACTGGAATGACTTTCAGATTCCACTTCACTCTATTGCCAAAACCGCCCCAATTGAACTGCCATTTCAACCGCCAAAAAACGACTAATTGCCTGCCATATTGACATACATCTGCCAACAGTGATGGCGCTCTTCACCGACTAACATTACCATAAATATCGTATATGATTTATTAACAATAACAAAAGAAATGGCACGCGACTTGCTTTTCTATAATCAAAGACCAAACGCGAGGTCGAGCCTCGCAACTAAATTCATCAAACTTAAAAGGAGATACTATCATGACACTTGTACGCTGGCAACCCACTTGGCGCCGTAGTCCGTTCGAAGGCATCGCAACGCTTCAGCGGCAGATGAACCGACTCTTCGAAGATGTGATCCCGAACGAGGGCGATGAAACTATCGCAACCTGGGCGCCGCGCGTCGATCTTACCGAATTCGACGACCGTTACGAAGTGACGGCTGAACTTCCTGGATTGACTGCAGAGGATGTGAAACTGGAACTCGAAAACAACGTCCTGACAATTTCAGGCGAGAAGCGCTCTGAGACCGAGCGCAAAGATCGCAGCCTGTATGTCTGCGAGAGAAACTACGGCGCTTTCCGCAGGAGCTTCCAGTTCCCGTCGCAGATTGACGCTGCAAAAATCGACGCAGGTTTCAAGAACGGCATCCTCACAATCAACCTCCCACGGGTCGAAGAGGCTAAGCCAAAGCAAATCGAGATCAAGGTTCAGTAAACTGAATCAGGTCGGATTATGTGAATACATTGGAAAGCCCGGCCGTGGAATGCGACCGGGCTTTTCATTTAAGCGTTTAACGGACTTCCCTGTTTCGCTTGGGGACATTTCGCTACAATTATAATCTGGTCGATTCACTATTTCGGGAGCAGATTATTGTTGCAGTCGGGTCGTCATTCCAGCGAAGGCGGGAATCCAGACAAGCTATTCATCTTTCTTGAGTTGATTGGATTCCAGCCTTCGCGGGAATGACAGCTCCATGTTGCAATTCTACAAGCTATACACACGCCGGATACAGCCGCCATTATCGCCTCGGGCCGGTGAAGGCGGTTGTGTCACTTCACTCCGTGATAGCTAAAAGCCCATTCCCGGAGGCATCATACCGGACATCCCTGCCGTCGCTTGAGCTACACGAGCTTCGGACTTCTCGCGTACTTCATGGATCGCCTGATTCACAGCCGCGGTCACGAGGTCTTCGAGCATCTCGATATCGGATGGATCTACTGCATCCGGTGAGATCTTCAGGTCGGAGATTTCAAACTTCCCGTTCGCCTTTACGGTAACTGCTCCACCGCCAACAGAAGCCTCCACCGTCATCGCAGCGGCTTCTTCCTGTGCCCTGGCTATGTCGGCTTGCATTTTCTGGGCTTGCTTCAAGAGCTTTCCCATATTCCCCATACCCCCCATGCCTCCCTGACCCATCATTGGTTTCATTGGTATTTTCTCCTTGGATTGTTCAGTACGACAGACATTCCTGTCTGTCACCTTAAAACCACAGACAAGAATGTCTGTGCTACTGCTCCTCGCCCCTACCCTACCGGTCTGGCTCCAAGGCGATCCATCAGCAATTTCACAGCGGGATCGTCATCTGCGTTAGAAACCGGCGCGACATTGGGAAGCGGTCCGATTTGAAAGTCGAAGGCCACCGTTCCGATAATAGCCACAAATTCATCTTTTAAGGCTGCACCGAGCGCCCGACCTGCTTCGAGATGCGGCGATCCTGCAAAGTTGATTCTTAACGTTCCAGCCGCGTAATGCACCGGGTATCCGCCGTGTTTAATGAGTCTCGCCCGGCTGTTAAAATGCTCCGCAAGCCTGTCGCAGATCATTTCCCATGAATCCTGTGCTTTCTTTAATACCTCCGCAGCTTCCCCTACCGGAGGCGGAGGCAATGGAGTTGTGGGAGTCGCAGCAGGGGTAGGCTGAGACGGTCGTGAAATCGGTCGTTGTGCAGTCGAGGAGACGTGAGGAGTAGCGACGGGCGCATGCGTCGCGGGTGTATGCTCAAGCTTGGATATCAAGTCTGCCAGCACAACGCTTCTATCAAACGAGGCGAATTTCACGAGCAGCAACTGCATCCGCGTCCTCGCGTTAAAGTTGCGCCTGACGTCGGTCTCCGCGACCAGACAGAGCTGCAGGAGTCGTGTCAGGTCTCCCTCGTTCACTTGCTCGGCCATCTGGGCATATTCGGTCTTGAGATCGATTGGAACGTCGGTTTTCTCCACTCCCATCGCTTTAACTTGAAGGAGTTTTACGATATGCTCTTCCAAACCGACAAGGTAATCTTGAGGATCAACGCCAGCGGAAGCTAATTCCTCATCGAGGTTGAATGCGTCAGATAGAGCGTGACTCTCGATCAGCGAGACTGCTCGGAAGTAAAGGTCGAGTCGCAGATCGCCTGCAACATCCACGGCGTCCTGTCGCATCACTTGCCCACCGGCGAACGCGATTACCTGATCGAGCAGACTAAGGCTGTCGCGCACCGAACCGTCTGCTTTTCGAGCGATAATATCGAGCGCTGACCGGTCGAACGGCAGAGATTCCTTCAAGAGGATGTTGGCAAGATGTCCCGCTATTTCACCGGCAGAAACACGACGAAAATCGAATCTTTGGCAGCGGGAGAGGATCGTTGAGGGTACTTTTTGCGGTGAGGTAGTGGCGAGGCAAAAATATGCATGCGACGGCGGTTCTTCAAGCGTCTTCAAGAGCGCGTTGAAAGCCGCAGTCGAGAGCATATGGACTTCGTCGATGATATAGACTTTCGCCCGACCTTCGATTGGAGCGTAGCTGACATTATCCCGCAAGCTGCGGATATCTTCGACGCCTGTGTTCGAAGCGGCGTCGATCTCGATGACGTCTAGCGCCCGTCCTTCAAGCGTTGCTTTGCAGCGGTCACATACACCACAAGGCTCTCCCTCCTCCGGACTTGAGCAATTGATCGCGCGAGCCAGAAGCCGGGCAGTTGTAGTCTTGCCAACGCCTCGAGGCCCGCTGAAAAGGTAGGCGTGCGCAAGCCGTTTCTGAAGCAAACCGTTGAGAAGCGTTCGCGTCACATGAGGCTGTCCGACCACATCGTGAAAACGCTGAGGACGGTATTTTCGAGCAAGTACTACGTAAGACATTGCGACAAATTAAGTTTCGTGGCGATTGGGATAGGCCTTAATCATTTCTCAGGAAATAGACCCGGTGACAAGGAGGATGGGCGTCCCTGCCCGTCCTTGATTTGAGTTCGGTCTGCTTGGACGGGCAGGGACGCCCATCCTCCTTGTCACTGTTTTCATGTTCTGTGGTGGGGCGTGCCCCATGACAATTCCCACGATGGCGTCAGTTTGAGAATGCTATTTGAAGTAAGAGCGCTAACTGTCAACCGCGGAGGATTGACAGCTTGCGCCTTCAGCGAAATTATTATTCTCGGGCAAACTCAAAGGTGGAAATGACAGAACGTCAAACAATATAACCAAAAAGAAAGGCTCGGCTGCCAATAATAGACGATCCGAGCCTTCCTGCAAATCGGCTGTGCCCCACCTTCGATCTCCTCCCGACCGCAAGACGCGTCCGTCATCCGACTGATGCCCGGCTACCCCGCGGCGCCCGGCCGTTGCGCTTACCGCTGCTACCTTCCGGTCCTGACGGGGTTAGGCGTGCGACCGCTGCGCAGGACCTGACAGTGAACGCCGAATATACGGTGCGCTACGACGGGAGGGGGGACCTCAATGTGGGTATTCGACCCCGCTACAGCGGATTGCGGGTTATAGGGCGCCGCTAACTCCCCGCCTAGCACAGCCAAAATTTATTAGGGCTCTTAAAACCCTGTAAAAGTCAACAACTTGCTGCCAAACGAAATCGGGACCGAGGATGATTGCTCGATGATTTCCGGGGAATCGTTATCGTCCCGTTTGAACTCAAGCACCAGACGATAGCTCAACTGAAGGTCGTCTCCCTCGGCGGGAATCCAAGTGAATTTGGTCATCAAGGCGCTGGATTTCAATTGTTCGTAGGTAATCGGACCGGACAGCTTCAAGTCATAGGTGAAGAAACCGCGCTCGTTTTCAGTCCAGAATTCGCCGTTACCCAAATCATCCATCGAAGCGATCTGCAGTGTTGAGTTGTTGACATCGGAAACAACATTCACTGAGAAATGACTGCCAGCGGTCTTTGCTTCGTCTTCATCGAGAATGAGGATCAGGCGCGCGCGCTTTAGAGTGCAGCGGTCGCTCGGCTCGGAAGGTAGAGAAATCCGCTCGGAGCGCTTCTCTTTGTGAACCATCCCGAATTGCGGCGCTACCATACGAATCGCGCGCAGTATTCCGCCAACACTCGCTTCTGGCGCGAAACCGAGCATCGCTGCGGATAAGAGGGTCTCGATCAACATCGGCGTCTCAAAGTGTTAGTGAATTGAGTGTCGCTGTCAGTAGGATAGGCGTCCCTGCCTGTCCAGAGTAATGGCGGCTGTGATTGGACACAGGCAGGCACGCCTATCCTACTGACAAACCCAATTATAAACTACCCACGTGGAGCTGAGCGGGTTCGAACCGCCGACCTCTGCGTTGCGAACGCAGCGCTCTCCCAACTGAGCTACAGCCCCATAACAATTCGACAGTTTTGGCACTCATTCAATTCCGAACTCGAAACAGCAATATAATCGGCAATGAAGCGCTTTTCAACCCTAAATCGCCTCTTCTCGACCTTATTGCTAACTTCTACTTCCCTAAAAGTTCCATAATTCGATCGAGTTCCTCTTCGGAGTGAAATTCGATCCGAATGCTCCCTTTCCGACCCTTTTTAGTAATCTTGACCGGCGCGTTGAACCGCGCACGAAGTTTCCCTTCATATTCGACAAAAACTGGGATGACCGGCGAGAGCGGTCTCTGTTCAGGTTCAGCTGTCGCCTCAGTGAAAGATCGCTGCATAGCCCGAGCAGCCTCTTCAGTCTGCCTGACCGACAACTTCCCGTTGGTAACCTTCTTCCAGAGTGCGCTCTGCCGGGCGGCCCCCTGCAGCATTAAGATCGCTTTGGCATGCCCAAGGGTGATGTCGCCAATTCTCAGAGAGTTTAACACGGATTCCGGTAATTCGAGCACCCTCAACGTGTTCGCCACTGTAGCGCGATCCTTGCCGACGCGCGCCGCGACCTGCTCCTGTGTAAGATTGTACTCACAATGCAGCCGGTAGTAACCGCGCGCAAGATCGACCGGATTCAAGTCTTCACGCTGAAGATTCTCGATGATCGACAGTTCCAGCATTTCCTGATCGTCGGTCACTTCGAGAATTCTCACCGGTAACTCGGTGTAACCGGCAATTTGCGCCGCCCTTAAACGACGTTCACCGGCGATCAGTTCATAGTTGCCTGTGACCGCAAGTTTCCTGACAATGAGCGGCTGGATGACGCCTTTCTCGCGAATGGAAGCGGCGAGATCGTCGAGTTCCTCCTGTCCGAAATCGCGACGCGGTTGCTGCGGATTAGGGTGTATCGATTTGATCGCGACGATCTGCAAAGAGCTGGATGCGTCTTTTATGTCCGCGTCGGGCATCAGGGCAGATAGCCCTCTGCCAAGACCTGTCGGTTTCATTAGCGCCTTTTGATAGCCGAGCTGAGTCTCGGTTGCGTCATTAAATGAAGCGTCAACCGCGAGGGTTGACGCTTGAATTATCTCAACCTGTCCGGGAACGTCTCCCGCGTCATCGCCATTTCCAGATATTCGACTTCGACTCTCCCGTCGATCCGCCGGAAATGTTGACGAATAGGCCCTAATCGAGGATCATTATCAAAATCCAACCGTCGCTGGTAAGCTTTCGGATGCCAGAACTGCTTGGTTTTCCGAAATCCGACGGCTTCGTAGCATTTCACACCCGCCACGTTGAATATGGCGACTTCAAGCAGCATCTTCTCCATCCCCCACTGATTAAGAAATGCATCGCAGAGAAGATAGAGCGACTCCTTGCAATAACCTTTACCGCGTTGATCTGCAGCAAACTGAATACCCATCCAGGCTTCACGGGTAGTGTAGTCGCTTTGGTACAAGCCGACATAACCGACGTTCAGATCCGAATCGAGGATTGCCAACTTCAGATCGAAAACTTGTTGTCCTTCATGGAAGCGACGATCTTTGGATTCGGGCGAGTCCCGGGGGGGAGTATAGTGACGGTAGATCGGTTCGTCGAAGTTCGGCCAAAGGTCTTCGACGTTCAGGTCTTCACGTCTAAAGGTTCGCAGAACGAGCCTTTCTGACCTAAGCGCTACCTCAGACGGGTACCCGGTAGTAGAATCAGAAATAGTCATAGCAAAGTGGTTTAGGCAGGGCAAATAGACGGTTGAAGATCGTCAAGTCGCCCGCTCCCTCGGTCTCCACCAAGCCGAACCGGCGCGCTTCGGCGAATTTCAGCGCTCCCCAGTAAAGGCTCGCAAAGACCGCAATATCCGACCGAAAGATAATCCCGGTCGGTCCAGCTTTCGGGAAATCCGGCTTTCCGCCATCGAACTCTACGGTCAGAGGTTCCATGTTGACTGGATTCAATTCGTCACGTAGCTCGAAAGTCACCCTACCCGATCCACCTGCAAGTCTTCCAACCGCGAGCGCGCGGCGAAGATTTACTATCCTCCCCATCAACGCCGAGCCAACCCAGGCTGTTTCAGCTCCCAATGCCCAGGTGTGGCGGCCTCCTTCCATCTTCGGATCAGCAAGACAATGTTCTAATTGTAAGCCGATCTGGTCGGGAAGGATCACTGCTCGGGCCTGATCTCCCTGCGCCGCGAGGAAGCCGAGCAATCCTCTGAGTGCTTCGTCGGTCAGGAAAACGAGATCTCTGACCTGAACATCCGCGGCAGTGATGTGAATATCTGGCGGAAGCGGCTGATAGCAGAACGTGACATAGCCTTCAATCACGCCTTTCGGCGACCGGTAAGCGTAGCATTGATTGTTCTTAAATACTCGCTCGAACCAGATCGGTTCATCCCGCATTAACAGACCGTTGGAACCCTCGGCGAAACGGTCATAGCACTCCATCACCGCCCCTTGCCCCTCATAGGTCGAAACTGGTTCGACGCAAGTCCGTTCCGGAAAGTTCGGCAGGGCTCCCGGCGGGAAGCGATAGAGTGTTGTCCGGCCTACACTTCCCCAGCCGAGCTTATGATAGAAGCCATGACTGAACGGGTAGAGGATCGATACCGGCATATCGTTCTGTTCCATAATCTGGACTGATTTAAGCATCATCCAGTAGGCAATCTTCTGCCGTCGTGCTTCTGGCGCGACGGCCACCATCCCGATTCCTCCCGCTGGAACGCCGATCCGACCTCGCTGCATTCTGAACTTATAGAGCGCAAAAAGCCCCACCAACCGGCCCTTTCGCTCACACACCCAATGATCTTCGAGGGCGAGGCGGGGGTCGCTTCGGAGGTAAGAGATCCGTTCTTCCAGCGTCATCGGAAAACCGGGAAATGACGCATGATGTAAACGCGCCATCTCCGGTAGGTCAGCGTCTCGACCGCGGCGAACCTGTAAATCAGGCGGCAAGGCAGGCAAGGCTCCTCCTCACGAGATTCGGTGTGCAGATTTGACTCTTGGAGGGTGGGCATTCCTGACCGCCCTAATGTCAAATCATGCAATATTTCAGGGCGGTCAGGAATGCCCGCCCTCCAAGAATTGCTACAAGTTAATACTCTCAATCAATTTATCATCAGCCTCAAAATAGACATAAGGATGCCTTCAACCGCGGAGGGTTGACGGCTTGCGAAATCCCGTTCACATCCCTACGGCAACAACCTCTTTAACTCCCGGAACGCTGCCGCGCAGGAAACGCTCGATGCCGCCTTTGAGGGTCATCGCCGCCATTGGGCAGCCGTGGCAGGCTCCGGTTAACTGAACTTTAACGACGCCATTCTCATCGACGTCGATTAATGTTACGTCGCCGCCGTCTGCGCGAAGTGAAGGACGAACGACTTCAAGCGCCGTTTCGACTGCGGCGCGAAGATTTTCTGATTCAGACAAGATACTCCCTTTTTGTAATATAGCGCGCCTAACCGTTTCGGACCCCGGCATGGCTTAGCGATTGTGCAGCAAAGCTCATACCGTAACCATTGCGGTGTGGGAGTTCATCGTGATAGATAACAAGAAAACCAGACGTTAAAATTCGCTGGCGACCACCTCGGTGACGCCCGGAACCATCTGTTTAAGCCACCGTTCGACGCCCATTTTAATATGCATCATGGACATCCCGCAACCGTGGCAGGCTCCCGACAACGCCACTTCGACAACCCCTTCTTCTGAAACGCCGAGCAGTCTGATATCTCCTCCTTCAAGCATGAAAGAGGGACGGATTTCCTCAAGCGCGAGTTCTATAGAACGAAGATCTATTTCCAATTATTTATTCCTTCATTTTTAGGAGCGTCATTGCGAATCCATTCCCACCAAACAGTAAGGTTCGTCATACGACAATCTGTGGGAATGGGTGTGGCAATCTCATCCGTGTTCATTCCATTCAAGATTTCTTCGCCTATCGTCCCGAGTTCGTGAGCGCATGGCTATAACTAACAGGGCGAAAGGCTCGTAATGACGCAAGCGAATCCTTACTCTTTCATACAATACGATCCCGCTTACTGCTTGTGGCGAATTTCCGACTTCGACGTCGCCGCGAGGATAACTCCTCCTAAAACTCCACCTGCTCCGAGCGCCGTAAGCACATCGAGTGGCTCATTCAACATTAAGTGACTGATCACAAGCGCAAAAAGCGGAACAAGATAGACAAACGAACCGGTCTTCGAAGCCGACCACTGAGCAAGCACCCAATACCAGACAACAAATCCTATCACAGTACATCCAACCGATAAAAAGACCAGACTCCACCATAATTCAGGCGGAGACTCTGCAATCTTCCCAATCAGTGAGGGCCGCCAGAAGGGCAACGTCCATAGCGATCCGAGTGTCATCATCCAACCGAGAACTTCCAAAGGTTCTCGCCCTGCAATCAACTTTTTGGAGATAGTTGTAAATCCTCCCCAACTGATCACCGCGCCAAGCGTGACGATTATCCCGAAACCCTTCTGGATAACGGTCAGATTACGACCATCGACGCCATGAGCGTGATGAGTCAGAGCAATAAAAATCAAACCCATAAGAGCAACCCCGACGCCAAGCCATCGTCGTAATCCGACCTTTTCGTGCAATAAAAAAGAAGCAAAAATAATAATACAAGCTGGATTAAGTGAAATCACCAGACTCGCCCACCCCGCTGGAATCAGCGTTTCGCCAAAGTTCAGGCAGAAATGATAAGCGGGGACAGCGAATATCGAAGCGACTACAGCAAGTCTCTTCTCCTTCACGGAAAGACTTGCCCAGAAGCTCACCTTAACCGATCGGTTCCTTTTGGCCGCCCATAACCCAAGCGGGAGAAGCATTATCGCCGATGGAACAAATCGGGCGATCACCAACTCCAGAGGCGTTAAATAACGCAGACCGATTTTTATGGCAATGAACGATCCGCCCCAAAGGAACATCACTACGATCAACGATCCGACAATAAGCGCAGACACGCCGGTCAGTGCTCAACCTCTGACACGCCCGGAACTGTCCAGAGCGCAGAGAGCAAAGGTCGAAGGTCGTTTGGTTCGGTTCCGGCAGTAACGGTAATCTTGACTCCATTCGGAATCTGATCGGCCCGGAAGTTATCCGGGTGAACGCCGCTTCGCTCCATCGCTGCGTGAATCTGCCGTCTTAGATCCGGCGAGTCTTCCCGAACGGTTACTCTGAGCAACAGTGGACGGGGCTTGTGAACAAGGTGCGCTTCCAATCCCCTCACCAACATCAGCGAGAGTAATATCGCAACTGTCGCTAACATTCCGAGCAGTGGATACCCGATTCCGATCACCAAACCGACTCCCGCAGTCACCCAAATTGTGGCTGCTGAACCGAGCGCGTTGTCCGAAGCCGCACGAGAGAAGCCCGGACCGGCGCAGAGCAGTCCTATTGCAACAACAATATATCCTGCGAGTCTCCCGGGATCACTGACCACACCACCCTCGCCTGTGCTGATATCTACCAGCTCGCCGACCATCATCAGCATGGTTGTGCCGACGCAGATTAAAACTGTGTCGCGCAAGCTGACGCCCCGTTTGGCGGCTCCGCGTTCGATCCCAAAGAGTGCGCCGCAAAAAAACGCCGCCAACAACTCCGAGAAGAAACGCGGCAACAAGATACCGAGATTGGTGATATTATCCATAGCGCATTCCCCTTGTCATGGCTTTCTAAGATTCCCCGCGTTGCCTTTTAATCCGACGATCCTGCGCAATCCGCGCTTGATATTTCGGTAGGTACGCACCATAGAATGACCCAATGCCGCAAGGTTTAGCCAGATCCCAAGCTTATCGCGACCATAGAGTTCGACTGCATCGGGTAGATCGTGAGACATCAACAATAAGTCGTAAGCCTGCAAGTAACGGCTTTTCGTCTTCCGCGCCCGAATCGGATCAATTGTTGCAACGCCCTGATCTGTAATCAGAAAATTAGCTGGATGGGGATCACGGTGAATCCACCCTTTAGCGTGCATCTTGCGTACGTAATCGACAATCTGAACAGAGTCTTCGGGCGAAGCCGAGATCCCCTCAAGATAGCGATATACCAGCCAGCTCTCGACTACCATTCCCTGCTCGATTCGCTGCATTAACAAGCTTGGACTTGGAGTCGGAAGCCCTACCTTTGCGAGTTCAATTGCATTCAGACAGGCGACCTCCCCGAGTGTTGGAAACGCTGTGGAAGTCAACTGAAACCAGAACCAGGTGCGTTGTAGTGTGAACTTCTTGACGATATAAGGAGTTCCATCGACCGACATCAGCTCAACCTGACTCCGGTGATCGTATTTCAGAATGTTCTCTGGTTCATGCGGCTCGATCAACCGTCGCGCCAAGTCCCGCGCCCAATCGACTGAACCGTTTTCAGCGGCTTGATGAAGGGTCACTTCCCATCCGTCAAGCTGGAAAACTGTCCCTCCGGTTCGGGGTGTGCGCTTATTCACCCAATACCTTCAATACCAATCGCTTGGGACGTCTTCCGTCGAATTCGGCATAATAGATCTGCTGCCACGGGCCAAGGTCGAGATCGCCATTCGTGATCGGTACGATCACCTGATGTCCGATCAAGAGATTTTTCAAATGAGCGTCTCCGTTTGTTTCACCTGTGCGGTGGTGGCGATAATTAGCGTAAGGCGCGAGCTTATCGAGCCATTCATCGATGTCATTAATCAGGCCATCTTCAGCATCGTTCACATAGACGCCTGAGGTAATGTGCATCGCTGAAACAAGCCCCATCCCCTCCTTGACGCCGGACTCTTTCACCGTGTCCCTCACCCAGTCGGTAATCAGGATGTATTCGCGCTTCTTCGATGTGTTGAAGGTTCTATATCGGGTCAGGCTCTTCACCGAAACTCGCTTTCTCCAGTAGGTCTATTTGTCCGCTTGCCGGTTCGATCTCCCGCCGAACCAGTGCGAGGAAATAGTCGGCGTCGGATAGATCCGATAACACTGCCGTCGGACGATGCCTCGCAAGTTCTTCTGATCGGTACGCGCCAGTACAAACAGCGACCGTCTCCGCGGCGATTTTCTTGCCGCTGAAAATGTCGTTGGGAGTATCTCCGATCACCCAGTAGCTGCCGACTGGGAAGCTTGCTCCGTAAAATTGCCTCGAACGGTCGAGAGCGACTTGAAGAAGCGATGCGCGATCCGCCGAATCAGATCCGAATCCGCCGATCGGAAAATGCCCGCTCACTCCGTGCCGTTCAAGCTTTAACCGGGCGGTTGGTTCAATATTGCCGGTTCCAATTGCAAGCTTGATATCAGGCTCTGACGCCAATCGTTCAAGCAAAGCCCTTATGCCGGTATGAAGTCGCGGTTTATCTGATTTGTAAAGAATCTCAGACAGGGTCTGAATGTATCTAACTGCGAACGATTTAAATTCAACCTCGACATCCGCTACCGGCAAACGATTGTTATCGACCATCAATTTGAAGATCTTCAGATCGGTCTGTCCCCAAGCAGAAATACCAGCCGTTGAGCGTTCGACGCCATAAAGCTCTTTTGCCGCCATCTCGAGAGCGACTCGCGTGAGACCGCCTGAGTCTGTCAAAGTGCCGTCGATATCGAAGATCAGTAGAATCGGATCGTTTACCAAAAGCTTGTCCGTACAATTTTGAATTCCCCGCCTGCGTCCCCCCACTCCTTCCACTTGACGCTGACTTTGGAGATTTTGCTGAAGCCGTTGCCTGCTTCAATCTTAGCGATCAACTGCTCGATGACTTCCTTTTCACCGACGGCAACAACCTTTACTTCACCATCCGGTTGGTTCTGCACTGTACCGGATAAGCCAAGTGCGTCCGCGCCATCTTTAATGAATTGGCGAAAGCCAATCCCTTGGACTTTTCCTTGGACGACTATGTGAGCTGTAACTATTGCCATATCGAATTTCTCCGAATTACCATTTCTCATTTCCCTTATAGAACCTGAAGCTCTTGATGTTCGGATCTGGCGGGGGAGCGGGATATTTTCTTGCGAGCCAACCTGCCGCCAACGCCAATAGAACCGCCATCAAGCCATATTGTTCCATAATCGGAGCGCCTCGATCCGCTTTCCCGGCAAGGATTACCGCCAAAGCCAGTGGTAAAGCAACATAGAGCCTGTAACGCCACATAGATGAACCTTGTGTAGTAGGAGGATGGGCGTCCCTGCCCGTCCTATTTCCACTACCAACCCGCCGCGGTTGGTAGTCCAGGTTGGACGGGCAGGGACGCCCATCCTCCTGATGACCAAATCTCTAAATCTTTTCAGGAATCTCGCCCACTATCGCTGCGGTCGCAGCGACTGCCGGACTTGCGAGGTACACCTCGGCATCCCCGGATCCCATCCGCCCCTTGAAATTGCGATTCGTCGTCGCGAGGCACTTCTCCTCCGCCGCGAGTATCCCCTGATGCGCTCCGAGACAGGGCCCGCAACCGGGATTCAAGATCACCGCGCCAGCTTCAACTAAAGTCTCCAACACACCGGCGCGCATCGCTTCCAGATAGATCTCACGCGATCCGGGGATAACGAGGAGTCGCACGTGAGGCGAGACCTGCTTTCCCTTCAGAATTCCAGCGGCGATCTGTAAGTCGTCGAGCCTGCCGTTGGTGCAGGATCCGATTAACACCTGATCGAGCCGGATCCCCGCCGCTTTGGAAAGCGGCGCTACATTATCCACGCGATGGGGCATGGCGATCTGAGGTTCAAGCGTGTCGAGATCGACTTCCACCACGTCGCAGTATTGAGCTAAAGTATCTGAAGCGACGGGAGTGTAATTCCCTTGCGCGCGCTTTTCCAAGTAAAGAGCGGTCTGATGGTCGAACGGAATAATAGCGAACTTGGCTCCCATTTCCATTGCCATATTGGCCAGTGTGAATCGCCCGGAAACGGTCATATTCGAGATCGGATCGCCGTAATATTCGAGTGATTTGTAGTCCGCGCCGCGAGCCGTCAGCTTGCCTAACAGGTAGAGTGCGAGGTCTTTGGGAGCCGCGCCGCCTCTGAATTTCCCCCTGACTTGCACGCGAATAGTCTCCGGCACACGCAACCAAATCTCGCCGGTAGCCCAGACCGCCGCCATCTCAGTCGCGCCGATACCCGTAGAAGCGACCGCCACGCAGCCGTAGCTGGTGGTGTGTGAGTCTGTTCCGAGTATCAGTTCCCCGGGCAGCGCATGGCCTTTTTCGACCATCACCTGATGGCAGATCCCCGCCTTAATGTCGTAGAAGGCATCTATCCCTTGCTCAGCGACAAACTCGCGTATCGACTTGTGAGCCGCCGCGGTTTTTTCTGATTCCGCTGGAGCGCGGTGATCGAGCGGTATGATAATCCGCGACGGATCGAAGACTTTGGCGGCTCCGATCTGACGAAACTGGCGGATCACCAGTCCGGCATTGTCGTGCGACATTACTTTATCGGGGCAAGCCGTTACAAGCTGACCCGGCTCGACCTCGCTTAAGCCCGATTTGGCGGCAAGTATTTTTTCGGCGATTGTATGGGGCATAAGACAATCTGACAATTAAGTAAGATGCTAAACAGGAGGATGGGCGTCCCTGCCCGTCCCACTTCTAAGTTCCCGGTTGTTTGACGGGCAGGGACGCCCATCCTCCTACGAAGCGTGCAAGTTGAATGCTCGGTTTCCTTTTAATCTTGAAATATAGCTATTCCTCAAGAGAACTGTCAAGGAGAATGAAGAGATTAGACTCTTCTTTCAGGGAGAGGCGGGTTTACGAACAATTGAAAGTACTATCGGCGAATCAGCATTCCCCAGAGCAATACACTTCCACCTTGCACTTGACTGCCCGCTGTCGTAAATTAAAAGTTGGCTTATTCGGCGGAACAATTGTCTTCCGCTTGTTGAACCTAATAATCTCAAGTGTAATCCCAATGCGCCGTTCCCGTTACTTCGCCCCGACCTTAAAAGAAACTCCGACTGACGCAACTGCAATCTCACATAAACTGATGCTGCGAGCCGGTCTCGTGCGCCCGCTCGCCGCTGGAATCTACTCCTATCTCCCGCTCGGCTGGCGTTCTGCGCTGAAGGCGACGCAAATCGTTCGCGAGGAGATGGAAAGAATCGGCGCGCAGGAGTTCTTCCTTCCGGCTCTGAATCCGATTGAGGTCTGGGATGAGACCGGTCGTTCAAAGGACTTCGGTGAAGAGATGTTCCGCCTGGTTGATCGCAAGGGCCATCCGCATTGCCTCGCTCCGACTCACGAGGAAATCATCTGCTCGATAGCGCGCGGGGAAATCCGCTCATGGCGCGACCTGCCCCAGTCGTGGTTCCAGATCCAGATGAAGTTCCGCGATGAACCGCGCCCGCGCGGAGGCTTATTGCGCATTCGACAGTTTATGATGAAGGATTCCTACAGCCTCGACCGCGACGTTGACGGGCTCGACAAGAGCTACGATCTTCACCGCGAGGCTTACGAACGCATCTTCACCCGTTGCGGGCTCGACTGGTTTATCGTCGGCGCATCGTCAGGCTTGATGGGAGGAGCCCAATCGCAGGAGTTCATGGTCGCCTCGGACGCCGGGGAAGACACCATCGCGCGTTGCTCCCATTGCGGATATGCGGCGAACATCGAAGTTGCGAATTCCGCCATCGAACGCGTTGTCTCAGGAACCCAGATAGAGCTAATTGAGGTTCATACTCCGGGAATGAAGACCGTCGAGCAGGTCTCTGGCTTCTTGAAAATCCCGCCTGCGCTGATGGTCAAGACTCTTATCTATATGAGTTCTTCCGGTCCGGTAATGGCATTGATATCCGGCGAAGACGAGCTAAGCGAAGCGAAGCTCACGAAGGCGGTCGGCGAGCAGATCCGCCCGGCGCAACCGGAGGAAGCTTATGAGGCAATGAAAACCAACGTTGGCTATCTCGGACCGCAAGGCGTTCATAATTTCCCGATATACGCTGACCTCAGACTTGAAGAGGCGACGGGACTCGCTTCGGGAGCTAACAAGAACCAGTACCACGTCATCGGCCTCGATATGAACCGCGACGTGCAGGCAGACGAGTATGTCGATCTACGCGCGGTCAAGGAAGGCGAAGGCTGCCCGACTTGCGGCCAGTCGTTGAAGATGGTGAAGTCGATCGAGTTAGGACATATCTTCAAACTCGGCACGAAGTACTCGGCGGCGATGGGCGCGACGTTCCTCGACGAGGAGAGCCGTGAACAGCCGATTGTGATGGGGAGCTACGGCATCGGGATCGAACGGATCGTCGCGGCGGCTATCGAGGCTCACGCCGACAAAGACGGCATCCGTTGGAACAGCGCGTTGACTCCGTTCGACGTGAACATCCTCCCGATCGGGCAGGACGAACAGTGCATCGCGCTCGCCGAGACGCTCGAAGCAGATCTGACTAAGGTCGGCTATGACGTACTACTCGACGACCGCGACGCTCGCCCCGGCATGAAAATGAAGGACGCCGACCTGATTGGTATTCCGGTGCAGATCATCGTCTCGCCGCGCAATCTTGCGGAAGGCAATGTCGAACTGAAGAACCGTTGGACTGGCGAACGGATGTTCATTACCCCGGATGAGGTGGCTGCAGCCGTTGAGAAGATTTTGGACGACGCAAGGCCGGTGGTGTAAGTTAGGCAAGGAGGATGGGCGTCCATACCCGTCCATACCCGTCCATACCCGTCCATACCCGTCCATACCCTACAACCAACCCGCCGTGGTTGGTTGCAAAACCTGCAAGCTGTCAACCCTCCGCAGTTGATAGTAAATATTGCAAGCTGTCAACCCTCCGTGGTTGACAGATGTACTTCCGTTGAATTGTGAAATGTGCTGTCAACCTCAGAGGATTGACAGCTTACGACTTTTAAGTTAATGCGCTATGTAACCATTTACTTACGGATCAGAAATGGCTATCAAATTAAAACTCCTGATTGTATTGACGCTTCTCGTCGGCTGGCAACACACCGCAGAAGCGAGATTGATTTCGTTCTCACCGACTGAAGTGAACTTCGGCTCGGTTGCGGTGGGAGATACCGGTTGGGATCAGATTCGTTTTCGATACTCTGGCCCGGACAGCGGAATAGTTTTAATAACGACCTGGTGGGCAAGGCATGAGTCTTTCTTCATGAACAGCCCGAATATCGCCCCTGTACATCAGGCTCTCGACAGCATCTATCGAGCGTCGGTTCGTTACCGTGTTGACCATAGTAACGACCCAACAAGCGTTGAAGAATTAACCGAGTTGAGTTACATTCGGTTGCCCGACGACATGATGTGTGAATGGACTTTCACCCTAATCGGCAACAATCCGATTGGTCAGATTGAAGCTGTATCAACTGTAAATATGCCCGAAGGCGCTGGCCATGTAGCCTTACTGAACGTTAATCCTTACTTGCATAGCGGATCTGGGATCGACGGAGTTGACTGGCATTCGGGCTATCGAGATGTTTTTACTTTACCGGTGGCGTTTGCGCCGGATCAGAACGGCGGTTCACGAGACACACTCTTCATAAAAGTTGGAACGATGGCTCGGCAGAGTGCTGAGGAGTATATGTTAGTCGCAACCGGCAATGGTCTTGTCGAAGTCAAGATTTCCGAAAAAGCTCAACCTGTTGGATTTGAATTGAACAGTGTTTACCCCAATCCCTTCAACTCCTCGACGACGATCACATATAGCCTCCCATCACCGCTGATGAACCGATTGGTAGTGCTTGATGAAACGGGTCGTGAGGTCGCCCTCCTCCACGAAGGCTGGAACCATGCAGGTGCGCATCGAGTCAGTTGGAACGCGACCGGGTTGCCAAGCGGGGTCTATTATCCGACGTTAATGATGAATGGGCAGTCGAAGTCGGTCAGGGCGGTGTTTGTAAGGTAAAATGGCAAGGAGGATGGGCGTCCCTGCCCGTCCAGTAGCCAGTAGGATAGGCGTCCCTGCCCGTCCATCCTTTCTGTTGTTGACTCCTTTGGACAGGCGGGGACGCCTATCCTACTGAATCCAATACAGGTTCCCATGTCGAAATACGATTCCGACATAGGCCGTCGGCAGCGCGACGCATCGTCCGAGATCCCTTGGGAAGCGATGCTCTGCTATCTGCCAATCTTCTGCCTCTACCCGTGGTCGCTGCGACGCGAGATGCCCGAGATCGCGGCTCACGCGCGTCAGGGGATGATCCTGTTTGCTTCTGAATTGGGTTTGTTTTTAATCACCGTTCCGGCTTTTTATAAGCTGGTCTGGATTGCTATACTGGTAATCGCGGCGCTCGGAGTATGGGCTGCCTTCAATGGTCGCCCCTACCGTCTGCCGCTGCTCAGCGACGTCGCTGAGAAATTAGGCGCCCCGGTCTCGCCTGAGAACGGGGATGTTGCTTCAGAAGAGAGCAGGAGCGACGATTGAGAATCCGCGAACGCGCCGCAGCTTTTACCGCCGCCGACGAAGTTCGAAGTCTCGGACTTTATCCCTATTTTCGTCCCATTGAGTCAGACCAAGACACCGAAGTTACCATCGAAGGCCACAAAGTCTTGATGCTCGGTTCCAATAACTATCTCGGACTCACCAATCATCCGGAAGTAAAAGCAGCGGCGATCGAAGCGATCAATCGCTATGGTACAGGCTGCGCCGGATCGCGCTTTCTTAATGGTACACTCCGAATCCATATCCAGCTTGAAGAAGAACTCGCCGCCTTCACGGGTAAGGAAGCGGCGCTGCTCTACTCCACCGGCTTTCAGGTGAATCAGGGCGTCATCTCCGCTCTTGCAGCTCGCGACCACTCGATTATCATTGACAAGACCGATCACGCTTCGATCATTGACGGCTGCCGTCTCGCATTTGGCCGAACGATCAAGTTTGAACATCGCGATATGGGAGACCTTGAGCGAGTGCTGAAAGGCTTGAACGGCGGTACGGGGCTTATCGTGGTGGACGGCGTTTTTTCGATGGAAGGCGATATCGCTCCGTTGCCGGAGATCGTCGAGCTTGCCGGAAAGTATAATTGCGATGTGATGACCGACGACGCTCATGCCATTGGTGTGCTCGGCCCGAAGGGAGACGGCGCCGCCGCGCACTTCGGGCTGACCGACCGTGTCGAGTTGATTATGGGAACGTTCTCAAAGTCGCTTGCATCCATTGGCGGATTCATAGCGGCAGACAGTTCGGTGATCGATTACCTGAAACATCACTCGAGAGCGCTCATCTTTTCAGCCTCTCCGCCGCCCGCTTCAGTCGCGGCGGCTCGCGCCGCGTTGCATATCATTCAACGAGAACCAGAGCGGATCAAAAAGCTGTGGGATAACACAAGGCGGCTTTGGGATGGCTTAAAAGGCATTGGCGTCTCGATCAATCACTCTGAAACTCCCATCGTACCGATCCAGATTGGCGACGACTTGAATACATTCAAGGTCTGCAAGATGTTGCAGGATCGCGGCGTGTTCGTCAATCCGGTCGTGTCGCCGGCAGTGCCGCCGGGGGAGTCACTCATCCGGCTTTCGCTGATGTCCACGCATACTTTCGACCAGATTGACCGAGCGGTAGGATTACTCGACGAAGTGATGCGGGAGTTGCAGATCGAACGTGGACTAAAAGAGTCAGCAATGATCTCTGCAAGCTGAGCCTCCCTACTCGGCGCAAGCTGTCAATCCTCCGCGATTGACAGTTATTTCTTTGATTGTTAGTATTCTACGTTCTGTCAACCACGGAGATTGACAGCTTGGCTCTGAAGTTCATTCCGGGCATTGAATTGTCATTAACTGTCGCGACTGTCCGAACCCGATCTGAACGGGCGGAATTCATCGAACTGCCGTATAAACTGCACGGCAGGAATCCGGCCTTCGTCCCTCCACTGATTTCCGAAGTGAAGGCGGCTCTCGATACGGAATCCAATCCGTTCTATAAGCACGCCGAAATTGAACTCTTTCTCGCGCGCATCGACGGGATCGCGGTCGGTCGGATTGCCGCGATCATCGATCATAACTATATCGAAACCATCAAGCTGCTGCACGGCCAGTTTGGATTCTTCGAGAGTATTGACGATATCGACGTCGCGCACGCCTTGTTCAACACGGCGTCAGCATGGCTCCGCCGCGCCAAAATGCGCAAAATGCTTGGACCGACCAATCCTTCTATGAACGATGAGATTGGCGTGCTGACCGACGCGTTCGACGAGCCGCCCGTCATCAAGATGGTCTGGAACCCGAGCTACTATCCCGCGTTATATGAAAACTCAGTATTTGACAAAGCCAAAGACATCTATGCCTACCATATGGACAAGGATGAAGTTTCGGAACGGCTCATAAAGTTGGGGGAAGTAATCGTCAAGCGCGCGAAGGTGACCTTTCGCCACCCCAATATGAAGAAGTTCGACAAAGAGATTGAGACCTTCCGCGAGATTTACAATTCGGCGTGGTCTCAGAACTGGGGATTCGTGCCGTGGACCGCCGATGAATTCAAGCATGTTGCGAAAGGGATAAAGCAGGTACTCGATCCAAACCTCGTGCTGATCGCCGAAGACGAAGGACGCCCGGTCGCCTTCTCGCTCGCATTGCCCGATATTAACATCGCCTTGAAGAAGTTACGCAACGGCAAATTATTCCCCTTCGGGCTGATGAAGCTACTCTGGTACTCCCGAAAGATTCACTCCTGCCGGGTGGTAATCCTCGGCGTGTTGAAGGAGTATCGTAATCGAGGCATAGACACGGCGCTCTATTACGAAACCTTCCGCATTGGCACCGAGAAAGGCTACCATGAGGCCGAAATGTCGTGGATATTGGAAGATAACGAACCGATGAACCGGGCATTGCAGATGATGGGCGCCAAGAAGTACAAGACTTACCGGTTGTACGAGAGGGAGTTAAGAGGATTGTAGTCAGGTTAGTAGGATAGGCGTCCCCGCCTGTCCATCGGTACACCGACATCCCTGTCGGTTATCACTCGGACAGGCGGAAACGCCTATCCTATTGACTTTTCCCATTCCTCAAATCGTTTAAGCTCCTTCGCCAGTAGCGCCATCGCCAGAAGATAGACGCCGACGTCATCCAACCAGCCGATGACGGGAATAAAATCCGGAATGAGATCGATGGGATTAAGGAAATAACCAAGAGCCAAGACGGCTATCAGCAAAGAGCGACGCCGAGGTTGGTATTGTCCTTGACGCCACGCGCCGACCATTCTCCAGAGCAAGCGGATGTTTGAGATGATTTTTGCGGAACGAGGGCGATTCCTGGCAAAATCAGAAATCCGGTGTTCAAATCCCACACCCTCCCCGGTGATCTTTTCCGCCTGTCGGCGAAGATAATCGGTCGTAATCATATCTAATTTTAACCTCAGGATTGCGAAACGACAAGCCTTATGTCCAATTCCCAAATGACCGATCCATCTTCTCGCACAATCCTACTTACCGGCGCTACCGGCTTTGTTGGGATTCACGCCGCTCACGAGCTGACGCGGTCGGGCTATCAGGTTCGCTGTTTGGTGCGTAAAGGTTCTGATCGGAAGCGACTTCCGGCTTCAGTTGAACTGGTGGAAGGCAGCCTGTCGGACGAGTCTGCTCTTAGACAGGGAGTCGCTGGGTGCTGGGGCGTGATGCACATCGGGGGGATTGTTCGCGCGCGGAATTACGATGAGTTTCTACGAGTCAATCGCGATGGCGCAGCTCTGCTGGTAAAAACTGCCCGTAATGGGGGCGTTGAGCGTTTCTTACTCTGCAGCAGTCAAGCGGCGGGCGGGCCGGGAACCCGAGAGCGTCGCCATACCGCTGATGATCCTTCGTATCCCGTAACGGACTATGGCCGGTCGAAGCTCGCGGGGGAGGAGGCACTCGCCAAGGAAGCGGGCTCGATGTGGTGGGGCGTCGTTCGTCCTCCGGCTGTATATGGCCCTTACGATTACGCTTTCTTTACGTTCGTTGAGTGGGTGAAATGGGGCTTCAAGCTTCGTTTAGGCGATGGGAAGAATCTGTTCGCATTAATCCATGTGGAAGACCTTTCTCGAGCGCTCAGATTGGCGTTGGAAGCTGATACGCCCTCCGGCCGAATCTGGTATGCGACCGATGGCGAGAACCACACTCTCTTCGACATGGGAGACGCCGTAGAGAAGGCTGTCGGGAGAAAGGCAATTTGGATCCCGATCCCGATGTCGGCGGCTCCCGCGATTGCCCGCATCATCGAGACCATCGCCAACGCACGCGGAGAAATCGCCCTGTTGAGCCGCCAGAAGATCATCGAACTGACTCAACCAGCATGGACCTGTGATGATGAGCCCTTGCGGCGCGAAACCGGCTATCAAAACCAATTTGACCTCGTTACAGGAATGGCGCAAACCGTGAAATGGTACCGAGAGAAAGGGTGGTTGTGATCGAGGGATACGACCTAGCCTGTCCACTCTGCCGGTTGGCTCAAGACGGCGATATAAAAACCCGTTTGCACTATGCAGACGAGAAAATTATTGTCGTTGATTGCCTCATTTGTCGCCTGCCGATGGCGGTCGCTCGCGCTCATCGAGATTATTTCACTGAAGAAGAGCGAGTCTATGCCCTCGAGCGCCTGAAACAGATCATAGGCTCGACGCCGGGCGGCGCCGCCAAATTGATAGCGGCAGATCATCCGCTTCGATCTATTCCGCACCTGAAGGAATCCATCGCAAAGGTTGAGAGTGATCCTCTGCACCGCTGGATCATTGACTTTGAACAGCGTCAGATTCCACATCATCCCCATTGCCACCTGCGTCCATTCCCCTTCCCCGGTACGTCTCACTGGGAGTATCTGGATTGAAACTGCAATGACAACCGATAATTCTAAAGTGGTTATCGTTTCGAAGGGGAACGAATGGAACTAACCTCTGCGCCCCAAAACGACGCAATTACACTTAATACCCTTTCCATCGTTATACCGGTTTACAATAGCAGGGATACTCTACCGCTCCTGATCGAGCAAATCGATTCGGCTCTTACTGGTAAAGTGAAGGAATACGAAATTATTCTGGTTGACGACGGGAGCCAGGATTCGAGTTGGCAGGTAATCTGCGCGTTGTCGGCAGATCATTCTCATGTGCATGGCTTGCGCTTGATGCGGAATTACGGTCAACACAACGCGCTTCTCTGCGGCGTCCGTATGGCTCGATTTGAATTCATAGTCACGATGGACGATGACTTACAGAATCCGCCCGAAGACATTCCGAGTCTAATCGCCCCGCTTCGGGAAGGATGGGATGTAGTCTATGCCAAACCGCGGGAGCGGCGCGATCCTTGGGCTCGAAAATTCGGATCGTGGATAGTCAGAACCGCACTCACTGCGGCTATGGGAGTCGAAGAGGCGCGCAACGCCAGCGCCTTTCGAGCGTTCCGTACCGAATTGCGTGAAGCATTTTCGAATTACACCGGTCCACGCGTCTCAATCGACGTGCTGCTTACCTGGGGTACGAAGAGTTTTACTTCGATTGAGTGTGGTCATAATCAACGCGAACGAGGGCGTTCAGGATATACTTTCAGTAAACTGTTGAGCCATGCCCTCGACATGATCACCGGTTTCAGCGCAATCCCGCTTAAAATTGCCAGCCTGCTTGGATTCCTTTTTACGCTGTTCGGAGTCGGCATCCTGACCTACGTGCTGATCACCTATTTGATTTATGGTTCAGTCGTCGCTGGATTCACCTTTTTAGCCGCCACAATCGCGATCTTCTCGGGCGCACAGCTCCTCTCGCTCGGTATAGTTGGTGAATACCTTGCGCGAATGCATTGGAGATTGATGGATAAGCCTGCCTACGTGATAAGTAAGACAACCGAAAATAAGGGAATCAGTAATCCTACAACGGCCATCGAGAGACTGGTTACTACACCATCAAGTGAAACATGATGTTAGATAGCCCGGTCGCTCTCTTTCCTGTCGATGAAGCGCGGTTCGGCATAAAAAGCGCTCGATCAACAGCCACAACTGTCGATGATCTGAAAATCATAGAGAACTTCTGCTCGACCGAACAAGTAATCTTCAATGTACTGAGAACAGACACTCGAAACATTTCTCTAATTCAGGGAATCGAGAACTGTGGTTACCGCTTGATGGACACTTTGGTCTTTTATCGGGTCAACCTACCGCTTCCGATACTGAGCAACGACGACAAAGGCGTAACCTTCCGCATCGCCAATCATCGAGATACTGAGAGCATTCTGAAAGTTGCCGCAGAAGCATTTACAGGATACTTCGGGCATTACCACGCCGATCCCAGACTCGAAAAGTCGAAATGTGACGAAGGATACGTTGATTGGGCTCGGAAGTGTTTGACAGATAAAAGTGCCGCGGAAGCGGTTCTGATCGTCGAGTATTATGGAGAATTGGCCGGATTTGTCACTCTCAAGTTGGTGGGGGAGAGTGACAGTGAAATAGTAGTCGGTGGAATAAGCAGGAAGTTCCAGGGCAGAGGTTACTATCGGCGGTTGCTCGAAGAATCCTGCCGATGGTTTGCCAATCAAAATCGTGAGACCACCACCGTCTCTACGCAAATCATTAATATGCCGGTTCAGCGAGTCTGGCAGAAACTCGGATTCGAGATTCACCACTCAGTCTATACTTTTCACAAGTGGTACACCGAGTAACAGGATAGACGGCGAATCTCGGATGGTCGAAGCGGTTTGATCGAAGCCGCATCTTGTTGTGAGACTAAAGCATCAATCAGGCTGGATTTCGTTGGATCAAAGTCAGAATAGAATCCCATTCAACAGTCCGTTCACGGTCGGGCGGGAACTTGAATACATTACTCAAGCCGTGGCGGGCGGCCATCTGGCGGGCGACGGACGGTTCACCAAGCTTTGTAATCAATGGCTTGAGGAGCGCTACGATCTCAAGAAAGTGCTCCTGACCCATTCCTGCACGGCAGCGTTGGAAATGGCGGCGATTCTGGCAGAGATCGAACCGGGCGATGAGGTAATCATTCCTTCCTTCACCTTTGTTTCAACTGCCAATGCCTTTGCCATCCGGGGTGCAAGAATAAATTTCGTTGATATCCGTCCTGACACGCTGAATCTCGACGAGAATTTGGTCGAAGACGCCGTTACGCCGCGCACAAAAGCGATTGTACCGGTTCATTACGCCGGAGTCGGTTGCGAGATGGACGTGATTATGGAAATCGCAGCCAGACACAACTTACTGGTTATCGAGGACGCCGCTCAAGGTATCGAAGCGACCTATAAAGGGAAACCACTTGGCTCCTTTGGACACATGTCAGCCTTCAGTTTCCACGAAACCAAGAATTTCATTTCGGGCGAAGGCGGCGCGATCGGACTAAATGACCTCCGCTTCGTCAATCGCGCCGAGATCATCCGCGAAAAAGGGGCTAATCGGAGCCAGTATTTCCGCGGACAGGTCGATAAATATACGTGGGTGGATATTGGCTCATCCTATCTCCCCTCTGAGCTGATCGCCGCCTTTCTTTACGCGCAACTTGAAGAGTCTGAAAAGATCGCTGCAAAGCGAAGCGCAATCTATCATCGCTATGCCCGTGAATTGGCTGAACTTGAAACTCTTGATTTGATTCGTACCCCCAAAATTCCCAGTTATTGCATTCACAATTCACATATGTTCTACATCCTGACTGAGTCGCTTGAGGTTCGCACCGCCTTGATAGACCATCTGCGCAATCAAAACATCTTTGCAGTGTTCCACTACGTTCCGTTACACTCCTCCCCGATGGGCAAACGGGTAGGTTTCGCCGCCAATGATCTGCCGGTAACCAATTCGGTCAGTGACCGGCTTCTACGACTGCCGTTCTATTACGGTCTGACTGAAGCAGATCAACTACGAGTCATTGCAGAAGTGAAACGGTTTTATCGTGTTTGAGTTTTAGTGAAACACAAGCCTTCTGTGTCTCCAAATTCGAGCGGACTAGACCAGTTCCTTCTCGCAGTCGAAGGCGACCGTCAAATCGCTCCTGCGCTCGCGCACTGTGAGCGGCTTCCGCCGCGAGTCGGTGAGTATGCACTTCCCAACCCTCCCCTCTCAGACCGGACAGCCAATGCCCTGAAGAAACTCGGCATCCGAAACCTCTACAGCCATCAGGCTGAAGCTCTCAACCTTACCCGCAGCGGTCGCAATGTCGTCGCAGTGACGCCAACCGCCAGCGGGAAAAGCCTGCTCTACAATCTCCCCTTGTTGGAAGCGCTTTCCGCTGATCCTGAGATGCATGCCCTCTATATGTTCCCGCTCAAGGCGTTGGAGCAAGATCAAGCGGCTCGCCTCAAACTGCTTTTCCAAGCTGCCGGGATAGACGGCGGACTATCGGTCGGAGTTTATGACGGCGATACGCCCGCCGATGAGCGGCAGCGCATTCGTCGGTCGCCGCCAAGCGTCCTGATCACCAATCCCGATATGTTGAACCTTGGAATCATGACGCATCACAGCTCTTGGGAGAGCTTCTTCCGCAGACTTTCATTCATCGTTATCGACGAACTGCATGTCTATCGAGGAGTTTTTGGCAGCAATATCCTCCATGTGCTCCACAGGTTGGGCAGGCTTTGTCGTAAATATGGCGCCTTGCCACGCTATATCTGCACATCAGCGACGATCGCAGGAGCGAAGGAACTTGCCGAAGAGCTGACCGGTGAGCCGTTTGAATTGATCGAAAACTCCGGCGCTCCCGAGGTCGGCAAGCATTTCATGTTCTTTAATCCGTCTGAAAGCTATCTCACCTTTGCCCTCAGACTGTTAACGACGGCATTGAAAGCGCAGCTCAAGGTGATCGTCTTCACGAAAGCGCGCCGAACGACTGAACTTCTCCATCGCTGGCTAAACGAAGCCTACCCCGATCTCGCGTCGCGAGTCAGCTCTTACCGCGCCGGTTTCCTCCCAGAAGAACGTCGGGATATCGAACGACGCCTCACATCCGGCGAGATGGACGGAGTGATATCAACATCCGCACTCGAACTGGGGATCGACATCGGCGGCCTTGACGTCTGCATCCTGGTCGGCTATCCCGGTACTATCGCTACGACGTGGCAGCGAGCCGGTCGAGTCGGACGATCAGGATTGCCGGCGGCGATCTGCCTTGTAGCAGGCCAGGATCAGCTCGATCAATATTTCATTCGCTTCCCGCATGACTTTTTCGCGCGCTCTGTCGAGAAAGCCATCGTCGATCCCGCCAATGAGTTCATCGCCCGCCAGCACATTGTCAGCGCCGCTCAAGAACTCCCTATCACGGAAGACGATCCGCTCTGGCAGGACATTCGTACTCGTGCAGTCATTCAGGAACTTGAAGCGGAAGGGATGTTGCTGCAATCGGCTTCGGGAGGTCAGTGGTTTTCGTCGCAACGCGCTCCGCAGAGGCGTCTCGATATCCGCGCCGCCGGTCAGCAATTTTCCATTGAATTAGAAGGACAGGGCGGAAATCTCGGCGTCATCAGCGGGCGCTCGGTATTCGCGGAATGTCATCCAGGAGCTATCTACCTCCATCGCGCCGGTCAATATCAAGTCACCGGGCTCGATACTGAAGGCCGAAAAGTGCTGGTCAAACCGGCAGACGTGCAGTATTACACTGTCCCACTGTTCGAGAAAGAAACCGAAATTCTCGAAGAGCGACTTACCGCGCAACTACCACAGGGATCAGTAAAGTTAGTCAAGTTGAAGGTCACTGAACAGCTCACTGGCTATCAGAAAAGAAGAACGCACACCCAAGAACTCATCTCTGTGCACGACCTCAGCTTTCCGCCCATGTCATATGACACAATTGGATTGGCGATAGCCGTGCCTGATGGCGCATCGAAGCTCTCCGCAACCGAGGGGATACACTTCAGAGGTGGGATTCACGGCGCTGAACATGCGATGTTAGCGCTGGCCCCGCTTTTTGCTCTATGTGACCGAAACGATCTGGGCGGCTATTCACAAGCGATGCATCCTCAAGTTGGCGGTCCGGCGATCTTCCTTTACGACGGCCATCCGGGGGGAATCGGACTATCGGCGAGACTGTTCGAAATCTTCCCCGAACTTGCAGAAAGAACCCTCAAGCTGATCAGCGAGTGCCCTTGTGAGATCGGCTGCCCCTCCTGCATCCAGTCGCCGAAGTGCGGTCACGGCAACATTCCGCTCGACAAACGAGCCGCGATCCTGACCTTTGAAGTGTTGCTTGGCAGGCGAGAACTGCCACTGGAAACAGGCGTGGACAAGTTGGACACACCAAACAGGACTGCTTCTTCGCTCGAGAAAGCACTGCATAAATCCAAACCAGTGGCAAAGCCGACCGAAACGCCTCCTCGCTTCCCGCCGTCGCTCCCGTCGCCGCCTTCGCCGGTTGAGATCCCCGCTCAATGGCCTGCCGACAAAACCTGCGTGGTGTTCGATCTTGAGACCCAACTGAGTGCGGACGAAGTGGGCGGCTGGGCGAACATCCGCAATATGAAGCTCGGATTTGCCTCTATCTACCGTTTCCCTCAGGGCGAATGGTTGGACTTCTGGGAAAAGGATATTGACAAGTTGATCGAGACACTAGAAGCAGCTGACCTTGTGGTCGGTTTCAATCAGATTCGATTCGACTATGAAGTATTGCGAGGTTATCGGACGATTGATTTGAGCCGTATTCGTTCGTTCGACATCTTGACGGAAGTGCAGAAGGCGCTCGGTCACCGGTTATCGTTGAATGCGGTGGCGGGAGCAACGCTGGGAGCCAAGAAGTCGGCGGACGGGCTGCAATCTCTGGAGTGGTGGAAGCGCGGGGAATATGACAAAGTGGCGGTCTATTGTCGTCAGGACGTGGAAGTCACGCGCGACCTCTTCTTCTACATCCTGCAGAAAGGGCACGTGTTGTTCGAGAAGCAAGGGATCGGCCTGGTGCGAGCGCCAGTCAAATTTAAGATTTAGGATTTAAGATTTAAGATTAGAAGGCGGCTGGAGCACTTGCTCTTAGGCGCAGCTTATCGTATCATAGAGCGTCCGAGATTCCCCTTTTCCATTTTCCCTTTTCCCTTTCCTCGGAGGATTTGCCTAATGGTATGGCAGCGGTCTTGAAAACCGCCGGGAGAAATCCCTTGGGGGTTCGAATCCCTCATCCTCCGCCACTGTAACTGTAAGGGATAGCGCAAATTAGCGTTATCCCTTATTTCGTTTTTGTGGATGAGAGATTCGATCTGAGTGTGCCATGTCACACTCCTGTCACACTTTTTTCTACGGATCCTTGCTTCCTTTTGCTGATAGTCGTATCTTATCGCAACCAACTGCAAGGAGTCAAAATGGCATCTATTCTCAAGAGAACCTCCAGCGCAGGAGAAACCTCCTACCTCGTTCAAGTCCGACTGAGAGGCTCTCCACCGCAGAACGCTACCTTTCAACGACTGACTGATGCGAAGAAATGGGCAGCCTCTATTGAGTCCGCCATTCGCGAAGGAAGGCACTTCAAGACCTCTGAGGCGAAGCGACACACTCTCGCCGATCTGTTTGACCGCTACGTCGAACAAATCGCTCCACGCAAGAAAAACGCACGGAATGACGAACGCCACCTCCAACACTTCAAGAAAGATATCGGCAGATATCTCCTCTCGGATGTTAGCTCGTCATTGATTAACGAGGCGCGAGACCGGCTGAGGGATGGGAAGCGAGCAGACTCCACCGTTAACCGCTATATGGTCACATTGAGTCACTGCTTCACCGTTGCAGTTAATGAGTGGGAATGGCTGCAAGAGAATCCTTGCCGGAAGATAAGAAAGCTGAAGGAGCCGCGCGGTCGAACTCGATTCCTCTCACGAGATGAGATTGACCTGCTGCTTGAGGCTTGCCGACGAAAGAAGAGCACCGACCTATATGATGCAGTTGTGCTCTCGCTTTCCACAGGAGCCCGACAAGGCGAGATTTGGCAGTTGAGGTGGGAACAGGTTGACTTTGCCCGGCAGGTCATCACTTTGACCGAGACAAAGAACAATGAGATTCGACTCCTCCCGCTGACCGGAATTGCGTTTGAGTCGCTTGCGGAACGCTCCAGATTCCGACGCATTGAGTCTAGCTACGTCTTTCCACAGGGGAAAGACCCGTCGAAACCTATTGACTTAAAAGATCCTTGGGAAGCCGCTTTGAAGGAAGCCGGAATTACTGACTTTCATTGGCATGACCTCCGGCATACAGCAGCCTCCTATCTTGCGATGAATGGAGCCAGTCTTGCGGAGATTGCAGAAGTCTTAGGGCACAAGACTCTCGCTATGGTTAAGCGATACGCCCACCTGAGCCAAGCACACACGGCGAAAGTCGTAGAGTCAATGAATAAGTCGATGTTCAAGGAGTTGAAGCGTGTCTGTTGATTACGATGAACCCGGCCTCCACCTTCGCGGCCTTCCGGACGATCCAAAGGAACGCGCTGTAAAAATCGCAGAAGCTCGAACCCTTCAGCGTGAACTCGGCCCGATAGGACATCACGAATTCCTCAGAGCGCTCGGAGTATATATCCTCGAAGAGAAACCGTTGACTGATGAGCTTCAATGCTATCTTGGCCACGCTCTCATTGACCTCGGAGAAGGGAAGACGGCTCGACAAGCGTTCCGAATGCCCAGCCGAGGACGACCACGCGACTACTCCAACTACTCTCGTGACCTCCGCATAACTCTCGATGTTACGATGAAAATGCGGGCAGGTCTTTCGCTTGAAAAGGCAGCATACGAAGTCGGTGAAGTTTATCACGTCTCAAACCATACCGCAGAGAAGGCTTACAAGCGGCACGCAGACGAAGCGAAGCACTATACCGATCTAAACGACTTCAGAAAGATCATTGAATTCTATGAGACATTTACCAATCCGATCACTCGGCATTGGCTTGACGATCCTACGGTAAATAATAGCTGATTTATTGGTCGTGACAACCGCCCTAAAATTTCCGTTCTTTCACGGTGTCAGGCAGTACAACACACCCAACGAAAGAAAGGAACCGCATTGAACAATCAGCAAGAGCCTCAACCGGCTCAGAGTCGTCTAATTCCGGTCACACAATGGCACGACTTCCACGTCTGGCCTCCGATCGGTGGACTTAGACATCTAATATTCAACAGAAAGTTGAATGGATTCGACAAAGTTCTGCGCCGAGTTGGTCGCCGACTCCTCATCGATGAAGCCTCGTTTCGCATTTGGGTCGAGTCTAAAAATCGACCCCCCGTACCCCCACGAAATTAATTTAATTACCCCCCCTAATAGTATATGGGGGGGCAAGCACAAACCCTAAATTTCGGAGCGCGCCAAAGTGAGCCTCTCGGACATACCGAGAGGCTCACTTTTTCTTTTCTGGAATTCTCATTTATCAGTTGCCACTGATTGCTTGCGCTCTGTATATATTGAACATTACATTACTCGGCAGCGTTGCATATAAGCTACTCAACAAGACGACTTTAGCCTCATGTTCTCAGTTCTACAAACCGCTCTCGGTCGAACGGCGAGTGAGACCACGAAGGAGTTATCAACAGTTTCCGCCCGCTTCGACCCTGTCCAATTCGCCTTTGATTGAGTAGGGAGCCTCGCGAATTGGAAAGCGGGTCGGCGGGCGGCTTGTTGATAACTCCCAGAAGAGCCGTTAAGCCGTTCGGCCGGCCACCGCCGACGCTTACTCCTCGGAATCAGCGATGCAACTCTTGCATTCCGACTCTTAGCAAATCATATTACGGGTGTCACTGGGTTGCAGTGCCAGTACCGTAAAGACATTAACCGGGATTAAAATGTCCACCTCCGTCGAAGCCTTGATTACGCCTTCCGTCCTTGAATGGGCACGGAAGCGTTCTCGGTTACGAGAAGATGAGGCAGCACTAAGGATCTTGGGTAAGGAACATCCCCTTGCTGACTTAGTGACTAAGTTGCTTCAATGGGAGAGCGGTCTGTCACGCCCCACTATTTCGCAAATGCGGAAAGTTTGCGAAGTTTACAAACGTCCGCTTGCGATGTTCTACATGGACACCCCGCCGGATGAATTTGAAACACTTCGAGACTTTAGAAGCGGTTCGGCTTCCGGGCAGGACGATTTTTCACCAAGCCTAGCCCTTTTGTTGCGCAAGAGTTTCTCCAAGAGTGCATGGCTGCACGATTACCTTCTATCTACTGGCATAGATAAGCTTGCCTTTGTTGGGTCAGCCAAGATTTCCGACGGAGCTCTGGATGTTGCAGAAAAGATCCGGCGGCAGCTTGGAATTGTACCCCTCGATCAAATTAACTCGTCAAGCAGAGAGGAAGCACTACGTCTCTGGATCCGCCATGCGGAACAACAAGGAATCTTCGTTTTTCGCGATCTTTTGGATCCGGATGAAGTAAGCGGTTTCGTTGTCTCTGACACCCTTGCGCCTTTCATTTTCCTCAACGCTAATGACGCAGTTGTCAAGCAACTATTCACGTTAGGCCACGAGTTATGTCACTTATGGCTCAATCAATCGAGCATTTCTGATCTTCGTCCATTCACACCTCATTTAAATGCCGAGATCATTGAAATAGAAACATTCTGCAATCTTGTTTCGTCACAACTCTTGTTGAGTGAGCCAGAGTTTGGCGCTAGATGGCATCTACTGTCGTCTAACCAGACACTTGAGCATAACATATTTGAGATGTCACGCACGTTTAAGGTTAGCGAAGAGGCAATTGCAATAAGGCTTTTGAGATGGGGCGTTCTCGATGAGAAAAAGTACTGGTCGCTCCGTGAGCAATACCGAGTTCGATGGATAAAATGGCAAGCTGAAAACCGCGAGAAACTCCGCAATACTGATGGCGGACCATCTCCATATGTTACATCTGTTAGCCATAATGGCAGGAGTTTTACTCAAACGATTGTCAGTGGTTACCTCGAAGGAAGTATCTCTGGACGTGATGCCTCGGCTATGTTGAACTTTAAAGTCAATCACCTGAAGAAGCTTGGAAGGACTGCCGGACTGCCGATCCCACACGGAGTTGGCGATGAATGAGCAGCGGGTATTCTGCTTGGATTCAAACGTATTCATTGAAGGCAATAAGTACTGGTCTCTTCGACGCGTACCTGATTACTGGGATATTCTTGATAACTTAGGAAAGAAAGGTGTCGTTCTCGCTCCAATTGAAGTTTTACGCGAAATCGAGAAGATTGACGATGATCTCAAGACTTGGTGTTTTCAAAGAAAACACATGTTCAGAGACATTACGACCGAGATCCAGGTTGAGCTTCGTAAGATAATGAAAACATATCCCAGACTTGTAGATAGCACGAGACAGAGATCGGTAGCAGATCCTTGGGTTATTGCCTTCGCGATAATCCACAAGGCGACCGTCGTCACCAAAGAAACGCCAATCGGACCAGACGGGCGTCGAATAAAAATCCCTGATGTATGCGCGGCACTTGGTGTCACATGTATCGATGATTTTGAATTCGCCGATCTGATCGGATTGCGTTTTAAAGCGACGCTCGACTAAACATAAGATCTACAATGCGGGAATAGTTACATGGCCAAAGAAATCTCTCACCTTGAGCACGATGCCAACACACTCGGTGACGTACAGGCACTTGCCTATGCTGATCTTAGTGGATTTTCCAACTTTGTCAAAAGTGATCTTAATGCTGCAACTGGACTATTGTCTGATTTTTATAACTTTGCTCAAGGTTTAAAGATACGGAACGATTTTGGAGATATCTTTATAATTCTCTATTCTGATTCAATAATGATCTTCGGACCTAAGATTGCCGACGTGGTTAACTATACGGCGTTGCTCTTTAGAGAGTGCCTTCGGTATAACGCAAACCCGGATCGCTTTCCACTCGTCCCGAGAGGTGGCATCGCAAGTGGTAGCGTAATCCTACAGGAGCGTTTCGAGGCTCCTCGTGTCACCAAGAAGTTCGTTGTTAGCCCTGCATTAGTACATGCGGTTGGCATTGAAAGGCTCATCGATGGTCAAAGGCTTTTAATCTCTGCCTCGGAGCAAGAGGAAAACGAACACTTCTGGAATCGAGATATAAAAGCTATCCTCTATGATCAGCCAAGAATCAAATCGGGGAACACGGGATACAGATATCAAGATATCTTATGGCCATGTGATCTTGGTCTTAATAAACATGACGCAAGACAACAGACTCGAGAATTGATCGAGATTGCCGCTGCTCTATTTCGGCGATTCTACGGTTCTAAGGCAAGTGTTCATTATGCTGAGACGCTTCGAATCTGTCTCGTCTCTTATGCACATCTTCTGGAACCAATTCATGACGATCTCTTTATTCAAGAAATTGTTAATAATACGCTGCTTCGATTTCCTTCAGAGGCAACTTGGTTGGGTTTTCTTGAGATGGTCTTCACTTCACCGGACGATTGGCATTATCAGATTAACGACGGAATCCACTTATTCTTTAAGCGAGCCCTGCTCGACCCAATTTGGGGAAAGGTTAACAACTCATTGGCGCTTTCAGAAAATGGAGCACTCAAGGCTCATGTTCAAGAGATGATCGAAGTGGTTTTTGATCGTATGCCCCGCCTTGCCGATCTTGATACAAAGCACTAATCATAATCGTCCATGTCACACTCCTGTTACACTCCGCAACAAAAAACGGCGATAGTGTGACACAAACAGCGACAGAAACAAGAGCTCATCTTATTGATGGATCTATTGTTACGTGTTGTTAATTGTCGCTGTAATTGTATTTGACCCTTCTTGAAAACCGCCGGGAGAAATCCCTTGGGGGTTCGAATCCCTCATCCTCCGCCACTGCTAACCACTGCCAGCCCGCCGCGGCTGGCAGTTGTATTTTTGCACACGTAGGAGTTATCAACAGTTTCCACCCACTTCGACCCTGTCTAATTCGCCTATACGAGAGTAGAGAACCGCGCGAATTGGAAAGCGGGTCGGCGGGCGGCTTGTTGATAACTCCCGGAAGAGCCATTCAGTTGCTCGACCGGGGAATTAAAGCCTTGACATGACTGGATATGTTTCGCATATTTTAGAGACGAATTCATTCAAATCGTTACCTACCCGAAAGCGCAATGACAGAAGATACACTCGCATCTAAAGTCAAGTTTCTCATTGACAAGCGGGGCCGACGCACACACGCGGTCCTGCCAATGAAGGATTACGAGGAACTGCTCGAAGATTTGCACGATCTAGCACTTGGGCTGTCGCGCAAGTCAGAAGCTGACATCCCTATCGAAGAGGCTTTCGCTCAGTTGAACCAGCTTGAGCCGGTTTAAGCTTTTCCTCAAGCCCTCGGCTATCAAAGATCTGAGGGTGATCCCTTTTGAGTTTCACCGGCTGATCAAGAGTCGAATTGAGAAGCTTGGCGAGGAACCTCTGCCGCCCGACTGCAAGAAACTCTCCGATTCCGAATCCCTGTTCCGGGTTCGTCAAGGGAAATACCGGATCATCTATACCATTGACTTTGCAACTTATACAGTCTCGGTGCTCGCGATTGACCATCGGCGCGAAGCTTACCGGAGTTTGAATTAGCGATGGGATGCGTCGATGTCGGGCGAATTTCTTTGACTCGAAGGCGATGGATGAGATAGAGCGGGTGAGGCAGGGGATTCCTGTACCGGCGTGAGTTAGTACTACACGATCCGGCTTTACGACTTTGACGTTACCGGCCACGACCTAATTGGTTCGATGCCCTTCACCGTCAACTCGCTTATCTCAGGCAGAGGCTACGTCCCGAACCACCGGATCCAGAATGCGAGCATCAATCTGAGAATCACGGTTAGATGGGAATAATCCCCACTACAGACTTTAGAAGTATGGAGGCAGACAATGTCATGCGACGGCTGCGGAAGAGATTCAGGATTGCTTTATCAGTTTGCGATTGCTTCGGGAACGGTGCGTTTATGCATGGATTGTCGATATAAGCACATGCAAATTGAAGTAAACCAGCACAATATGATTGCAGATCTAATAAATCTGAATGCTGAAGAATTTGAATTTATATCTGGGATTCCCGGCACACCACGCATGCGACGAATCGCGCCTGTTACACAAATCAATCCAACGAACCAAAACTCTTTTACTGTGAATGCACAACAAGTTGGAGTGATAAACACAGGCTACATCGGGCGAATCGACCACGCCATTCAAGTTACAAAAACTTCAACTGATCCGACCATATCAGATCAATTGGAGCTTATGAAGCGACTGATCGTTACCGATGCCCAACAATCCACTGAAACAAAAAACGAACTGTTGGAAATGCTCGCGTTTGCTATGGATCAAGTAACTGGGAATAGTCCAAAACAAACGGCAGTATTATCCTCGATATTAACAACGCTTTCTGCTTCGCTTCAAGCCATACCAGCAGCATTTGCAATTTGGGATAAGATTAAATCACTATTTGGATGATTGAGTGCTGCCGATCATCACTTGATATTCCGGCGGGAGGCAAGTAAGCCCCGCCCCCTTTCTTTCTGAGTTAGGCCGATTCTCTACTCAACCTCTCCCCCTCCTCCGCCGGGGCATCTTAAAAGTGCCTCGACGATGGGGAGGGGCGAAGTTGAAACTGGTAAGAAAAACCTAACTTGGAGGAAGCGATGGCAAAGCCGAAGCAACCCGAAGCTAAGGTCTTGATCTACACTCCTTACATCATACGTAAGGGGAAGGTCATTAGACCGAAAAACGCTAAGGTGTTCAGGTTTTACGTAAGCGCTGATCGACAGCGTAGAACGTAAACCGAACCTCCCGTCGGTAACTCGTCTAACTAATTTGAGGATTGTATGCCCACTCCACTTCATTTCCAAATTTTCAGAGACGTTCAACAACAATGGCGTTGGCACCTCGTATCTCCAAACAACCGCATTATTGCCAGTAGCGGTGAGGGATATCACAACCAAAATGATTGCTTGGATGCAATACAGATTGTGAAGTCCACTTCTAACTCGCGTATATGGGATCAGACAACTCAACAATGGCTCTAACAGTTCCCAGAGGGACAACAAATGAAATCTAACCAAAGGAGATTTGGAATATGAAGAAGAATATTCGAAAGATTCCTCCCAATATTCTAGCTCAAGCCAAGAGACTTGCTTCGAACGATATCGTTGCAGTCTGTTCCATTCAGTATTCTGCCCAAAGGTTACGAGATGGAATTCTGGGGCATCTTGGGATCGTGCTTTCCGACACAGGCCTTTCAATCCCAGAACCTCTACTACCACCCACAACTTCGGGTAAGTACTCTCTTCGGAACTCAGAAGGATTCGAAATCGTTCGATATGATCTTCCGAAAGAGACTCACTACAACCCAGTCGAAGCGCCAGACTGGGGAGAGTACTCTTATGGAACTCATACGGTCTATCTCCCCTACGAGAAATACCCTCGTGACTTCCAGCCACCGCGAGAGCTAACAATAACGATCTTCTGCCCCAACTGCGCAGCCGGACAACCCAGCTACATCCTAACATTCAAGATCGATGATGTCCTCGACAAAACGTCTCCCGAGTTTGTGGAACATTTACTTTCTAATCTGAACCTATTACAGGAAAACGTTGGCTCATATGGTATTGCACTTTCAGGACTTCCTTTAATAGAATACACGAAGACTCTGAATGTCGCTTGGGAATTATTCCCGCCGGGAACTAAGGACGAGGCTTTGGCAAGAATATTTAAAGGTCGAACACCTTCCGAAGCAGCCAAAAACGTTGCCGCAGATCGGTACGACTTTTTTGATTCTTTGAAGCCGATAAAACTAATCGTTGGCTCCAGCGGGTTCCGGAGATACTTTGGAGCTATGCTGGCCGATGACTTGGTCGTTTTCGAAAACCTGCAATACGGCAACGCGGTTTATGTAATGTACGACCAATGGGAGGTACTGAGTCAGCAAAGCCGCATTGACTTGCTTCGTCAGCGTATAGGAGATCGTTTCGATCGAATCATCCATACACCAAGCTGGAAGGAAGTAGTTACCAGAATCGTCAAGGAAAAGCAACTTAAGACGAAACCAAAGCACTGACATCTTGGCACACTCTCGGCACACTCGCCCGCAATTCTTAGCCGCATTGTGCCACGATCCGCGACGAATCAGGCAACGCCAGATATTGATTTATCTATTGTTACGTGCGGTTAATTGCGGCTGTCAGAGGCAAAACTACGTCTTGAAAACCGCCGGGAGAAATCCCTTGGGGGTTCGAATCCCTCATCCTCCGCTATCAGCCCCGCAATCCCGGCGGGGCTCACTTTTGTGTGTTCCATATCATAGGTTTGTTTGTATATTGTAGATATGTTGCCTGACAGGCAGGCGTTAACCTCAACTCAAACGAAACCCTTCATGCCCACACTCAGTATCGGGGCCGTTCGGTCACGCGCAAAACTTTTCACGTCGCTCGGGAAAACAGCCGAAGACGCGCTCGCGCTCCTCGCCGCACGTCAGAAGCCCAACGAAGATTACGACGTGTTTTTCTCGAGTCAACTGCTCGAGCCCGACTTGCTGCTCGGCATCAAATTGACTCTTGACGATTACGGCTACAAATCCTGCTTTGAATGGCCGCTGGAAGTCCCGGGTCGTCGAATGCAGATCACGCCCGAACGCGCCAATGCTCTGCGCGATAAACTCGACCATTGTCGCAGCTTTCTCTTCGTCACCACTTCCGCCCGTACCGAGTGCGCCTGGCTGCCGTGGGCGTTCGGATACTGCGAAGGGAAGCATGGACGCACCGCTGTTCTCCCCGTTATGCCAACCAACGCGGACATCTATCGCGGCGAAGACTATCTCGACATTTATCCATACATCGCCTCCCACAATCTTAAGAATCAGAAGAACGTCCTCGTCGTGATGTACGCAAGGCAGATATACTGCACGTACGACAACTGGCTGAGCGGTTCTAATGAGCTCATGGAGTTCTGATCGACCGGATGTCCTTGCTTCAGTTCACAAAGCCCTGCATTTCGCGGGGCTTTGTTCTCTCTCACAAGCAATTAGCCTCAACTGCCGCAACCCCCTTTCTACTCGTCCAGTCTAAACGTATATTAGTAGGATTACTCAAACCGTTATTCCAATGAATGGGAGATTTTATGTTACGCGCAAGCGATTGCGTTGAATCCTCGTGTCGTAAATCGATCGGCTTCTGGCTGATGATCTTCACAGCGATCGGTATAGCGTATGTCTTATGGTCGGTTTGGCGCTCATACCGGGCTGACTTCGATTGGGACAACCAGACCTTCTAATCAATGCCTGTATAAACAATAACTTCAGCTTACTGGAGAATTTACCTTGGAACCTGAAGAAAAAACCACTATCAAGCGTCTCTACCGTTCACGCGACGACCGCGTAATCGCAGGTGTCTGCGGTGGATTGGGTGAACACTTCGGAATCGATCCGGTCATTCTCCGGCTCGCCTGGATTGTCCTGGCGATTTTCGGAGGCAGCGGAATTCTACTCTATCTCCTCGCCTGGATGCTGGTTCCGCGTCAGCCGTGGCGGGAATAGAATGTTCAAAGCAAAGGGGGTGGATTGATGAACGAAGCAACAACTGCCAAGCAACCGATCCGGCGATTGAAGCGGAGCCTCGATAACCGAGTCTTTGCCGGAGTCTGCGGCGGTCTGGCCGATTATCTCGGCGCTAACGCCACAGGAATCCGTATCATCTGGCTGATATTAACCATTGCCGGAGGCGCGGGCATTATCGCCTACCTTCTGGCTTTCATGCTAATCCCGGCAGAAAGACCCGCTCCGGGAAGGCGTCCTCAACCCAGCGGATCAGGTCGGCTGATCTTCGGCCTTTTACTGATCCTTTTCGGATCAGTGATTCTAATCAGGCATTGGTTCTGGTTTCCGTTCGACTTTTTTGAGACTTTCTGGCGGATAGCGCTTCCTGCCGGGCTGATCGTCATCGGACTTGCAATCATGATCTTGCGCCCAAAGCGCTCTAACATTACGGAACCGCCTCTCTCGCCAAGCGAACCTGAGGAGCCGCAGCTTCAACCGCCTCCGCCCTTTCAGCCATATTTCAGCAATCTCAGGCGGAGTCGGCGCGACAAGATTTTCTTTGGCATTTGCGGCGGGCTGGCAGAGAAATGGCAGATCGATCCCGCTCTTGTGCGAGTTGGATGGGCGGCAGGAACGCTAATGACGCATGGGCTTGGTTTCTTGATTTACTTCATCCTGTTGGCAGTGATGCCATTGGAACCTGAGCGACCGATCTCGACCGGCCCCAAGCTTGCCTGAATTCAAGAGAGGTCGGAGTATTCTCGGTTGGGCGCTGGTTTGGCTCGGCGTTCTCCTTTTGATGTTTCACAATTGGACGCTCGCCTGGAGTTGGCTGGCGCTGGCGGTGGGAATCTCCTTTGTCACGAAGGCGCTGCGGTATCAGGATGAGGAGGGAGCAATATTCCCGGGGACAATTCTATTGGTCACTGCCGGAGGAATTCTCGCTCAACAGCAGGGATGGATAGTCGTCGAACCGTGGCGCATTTGGCCTCTTTTCTTCGCGGCTGCCGGGCTGGGATTGGCGCTGCTTTGGGGATTAAGCGACGGAAAATTGTGGCTGCTTGCGCCCGCGGGCGTGCTGATGCTGGCAGGCGGTTACGGCTTGGCAACCCGTTCGTGGTATCGTTATCTTAGACAGCTCCGAACTTTTGCAGATCTTTGGCCGGCCGTTATCATCCTGATTGGATTAGTGTTGATATTTGGATGGTGGAGGTCACGCGCACAGCAAAAGCGGGAAACGGATGAACAGAATTGAGAACGACCATATTGTTCAACCGCGCCAGTAGGATAGGCGTCCCTGCCTGTCCATGTCTGCAGAAAAGTGGACGTCAAGGTGGACAGGCAGGGACGCCTATCCTACTGAACATCATCGTGATTAAGGTCCGCTATGCCGACAAACGGTAACAAAGTCTTTTTTCTGATTCTTGACGGCTACGGTCTGCGCGAATCATCTGACGGAAATGCGGTCAAGCTCGCCAATACACCGTTTCTCCATTCGATGTTCGAACGCTGGCCCTGGACCAAGCTCTCAGCCTCGGGACGGGACGTCGGCCTTCCGGCTGGTCAGATGGGTAACAGTGAAGTCGGCCATCTCAACCTCGGCGCAGGGCGGATCATCTTTCAGGAAATTACTCGCATCGACCGCTCTATCGAGACCGAAGAATTCTTCAAGAAGAATGCGTTGATAGACGCGACCGACTATACCGAGCGCTACGGAGTCGCCTGGCACCTGATGGGTCTTGTTTCGGACGGCGGCGTCCATTCGTCGATAGAACACCTCTTCGCCTTGCTCGAACTCGCACGGAGGCGCGGTCGCAAACGCGTCTTTATCCACTGTTTCATGGACGGTCGGGATACTCCGCCCCAATCGGGAATAAAGTACATCAGGGCATTGGAAGAGAAGATCAAAGAGATCGGCGTCGGGAAAATTGCGACGGTAATTGGCCGCTATTGGGCGATGGATAGGGATAAAAGGTGGGATCGAGTCGAAAAGGCATATAATGCGATGGTGTTCGGGGAGGGACTACAATTCAAGAGCGCCGAAGAGGCCGTTGAGGACTCCTATCGCCGCGGAATAACCGACGAGTTCATCGAGCCATCAATTATAATGCACGGCGAGCGACCGATGGTGCGAATGCGTTACGGCGATGGGATGATGTTTTTCAACTTTCGCGCCGACCGCGCTCGCGAACTGACTCGAGCGCTGGCCGATCCGAGTTTTCGAGAGTTCCTTCGTAAGCCGCTCGATCCGCATTTCACGACGATGACTCGATATTCAGAGGACTTTCATTATCCGGTAGTCTTTCCACCGCGCGCGCTCGATAACATACTCGCACAAGTCTTGGCAGATAACGATATTAAGCAATTCCGTATCGCCGAAACCGAGAAGTACGCTCACGTGACGTACTTTTTCAATGGAGGCGAGGAAAATCCTTTTAAAGGCGAGCACAGGGTTCTCGTCGCCTCTCCAAAGGTCGCAACCTACGATATGCAGCCGGAGATGAGCGCCTCGGACGTTGCAGATCGCACACTCGACGCGCTTGATGAAGACTACTCCTTTGTATTATTGAACTTTGCAAATCCCGACATGGTTGGCCACACTGGTTCCCTTCCGGCAGTAATCAAAGCGCTTGAGAAGCTTGATCCTCTGGTAAGATCTCTGATCGAAAAAGCTCAAGCCAACGGATTTGTCACACTCATCGCAGCCGATCATGGAAACTGCGAGCAAATGTTCGATGACAATGGCGGACCGTTCACCGCCCATACTACCAATCTGGTTCCCTTTATTGTGGTCAAACCCGATAATGGAAAAGTTGAACTGAAAGAACAAGGAATCCTCGCGGACGTAGCGCCTACGATTCTTCAAATCATGGGCTTGCCGCAACCGACGGAAATGGATGGAAAGAGTCTGTTTACCCATGTCTGAGTCAAAAAATAGACCACCAGCTCCAGAAAGGATTTTCACGCTCGAAGAAGCGAACGCGATGATACCCATGTTCGCGGAATGGCTTCACGAGATCCAAGTCCTCAAGCAGGCCATCGTAAATATCATTGAATCAAAAGCTGAAATGACCAAAGGGAACGGTCATTATCATACCGATTCAGTGCAAACCAAACATGATCTTGGGACGACCGCCGACGCTGTAGGTCGGATCACCGAGTTGGTTACTCGTATCAATCAAACCGGCGCCGAATTGAAAGACCTCGACCTCGGCCTCGTGGATTTTCCCTATCAGCGGGGAGCGAAGATCGTCTATCTTTGCTGGATACTTGGAGAGAAAACTATCACCCATTGGCATACACTCGATAGCGGAGTCGGCGGCAGACAGCCGCTGTAAGAAACGGTAGAACGGGCGACTCTGCTCCACGTAAACAAGCTGTCAATACTCCGTGGTTGACAGCATATGAAATGAATATTCAAATACATACCTATCAACCACGGAGGGTTGACAGCTAACCGATTTCCATCACAGCTCGCTTGCACCATACATCAAAAGGGAACTCAATGCCTCGACGTTTCGTCCTTGGGATTCTGTTTGCGCTCGTTTCGGCGATCCTTGCCGCGCCTGCGTTGTTTGCGATCCCAAAAGCGCCTCCACTGGAGGATAAAGTCCGTGAATTGATCCTTGACAACGGCTTGAAAGTGGTCGTCGCCGAACGTCACGAATCTCCGGTCTTTTTCACACTTAGCAGCTTTAGAGTCGGCTCTTGTCAGGAGCTGCCTAATCGCTCTGGCCTGGCTCACTTCCTTGAGCATATGCTCTTCAAAGGCACAAAAACTGTCGGCTCGAAAAACTACAAAGCCGAAGCGCCTATCATGGAGAAAATGGAAGAAATCGCACTGAAAATCCGCGATAATATGACCGAAATGCAGACCTGGCGCTACGATATGTTTGAAGAATACGCGCTGAAACTGCGCTCGGGATTGCCTCAGGAAGTACTCGACAAAGCCGCCGGCGATGAAGCACTCCTCTGGCAGGCGCTGCTGGACACTCTGCCGGTCAAGGCAGTTGATCTGCCTGTAGATTGGCAGACGTCCCCCTGGATAATGAGTGATGCTCAGAGTGACTTTTGGGCTCTTTACCGCGAGATTGTCGGCTATCGAGTTCAGTTGGGCGAATTGCTAAAAGAGCAGAAACAGTACATTCTTGAAGAAGAAAACCTCGACGGCATCTATGACGTTCGCGGCGCAAATATGATGAACGCCTTCACGACCGAAGACCAGACTACCTATATGGTCGGACTGCCGTCCAATTGCCTTGAACTTTGGATGTATATGGAATCTGACCGATTCCAGAATCCGGTTTTCCGTGAATTCTACTCCGAACGTGAAGTCATCATGGAGGAGTTGCGGAATCACGAGAACGAGCCGAGTTCAGTGCTCTATTACAAATTCATCGGCGCCGCCTTCGACGCCCATCCATATGGCCGTCCGGTTGTCGGCTGGCTTGGCGATGTTCGCTCGACTCTCCGTTCCGATATGGAAGGCTTCTTCTGGAAGTACTACACGCCCAACAATTGCCAAATAACCATTGTCGGCGACGTGAAAACCGATGAAGTTTTCAATCTGGCAAAGAAGTACTTTGGTAGTTGGAAGAAGGGCGAATCCTCTCCCGCAGTGACAATTAAAGAACCCGATCCGAGCGGCGAACGGCGCCTTACAGTAAGTCTGGACGCCGAACCGAAAGTAATGATCGGCTATCACGTTCCAGTTGCTCCCCATCCGGACGCTTATGCCCTCGCGATTGCGCAGTCTATCCTCGCTGGAGGTCGGACTTCAAGATTCTATCGGAATATCTTCGAAAAAGGCTTGACCGCAGGATCGCCCGGCGCAGACGACGGCCCGGCTTCGCGTTATCCGAATCTCATGATGATCGACGCAGATCCCAAAGCGCCGCACACCGCTGATGAAGTGGAACAGGCAATCTACACCGAAATCGAACGGCTCAAGACCGAACCGGTCAGCGAATGGGAACTCGACCGTGTTAAAAACCACATCCGAGTTGGAGAGCTGAACCGGTTTGCATCAAATCAGTGGCTCGCCTTCAGTCTTTCAAGTCATTTTATCCAGACCGGACAATGGCGCTCGTTGAAAGACGATTATACGCGGCGACTAAATGTTACTCCGGAAGACATTCAGAGAGTCGCGAATAAATACCTTGTGCCAGAGAATCGTGTCGTGGCAATTCTAGTCAAGGCTGAATCAGAACAAGCAGCAGTGCCGCAACCCGAAGGAGCACGCTAATGACTCGTCGAATCATTTCCTTCGTTATGCCTGTGGCGGTATTGGCGATTCTCACAGCCGGACAAGCTGAAGCAAAGAGTTACAAGTCCTATAGTGACGTTCCCGTACCGGCCATTCAATGGCAGCCGCCAAAGTATGAAGAGTTCGCTCTTCCGAACGGACTATCAGGAGTTGTAGTAGAAGACCACGAAGTTCCGCTGGTCAATTTCTACCTCCTCTTCCCCGCCGCGCCTGATCCGGTGGAGAAAATCGGTCTTGCCGACATGACTTCCTGGACGCTGAGAAACGGCGGCAGCGTTAACATCTCAGCCGACAGTTTGAACCAGATCGTCGAATACAAATCGGGCAATATCTGGATCGGCGGCGGCGACGAGTATCTCTCGATCTGGGGGAACTGCCTCAGTGAAGATTTGCCTTTGTTCCTTTCGCTGACGCGTGACTTGCTGGAGAATCCAACATATCCAGAAGATAAAATCGAACTGCACAAAGGCTCTGTAATCGAGGACATCCGTCGTAAGAACGACGAAGCCCGGGGCATTGCCCGTCGTGAGTTATTTAAAATAATCTACAAAGATCATCCTTGGGGACGCGAAGCGACCGAGACGACTGTCAAGGATCTGACTCGCAACGACCTGCTCGCTTACCATAAGACGGTTATCCGCTCGGACGGTGTGGTAATTGGCTTATCGGGAGATCTTGACCTGTCGACGGCAAAGAAACTGTCCGGGGAGTATTTCGGCGGATTGAAGCAGGGAACGGAAGTTATCGGTAAGATTCCTCAAGCCGGTCCAGCGCCGACTCCGGGGCTCTACTACGCCTATAAAGACATCAATCAAGCGTTCATCTCGATCGGCCATCGCTCGATCAGCTATGACGATCCCCGTCGGTATGCCGCCGATATTATGAACTATGTGCTCGGCGGCGGCGGCTTTCAATCCATCCTGATGAAGCGCATTCGCGTCGATGCAGGACTAAGTTACGGCGTTGGTACGGCGATAAGCACTCCGATCGGCGTTGAAGGCTCGTTCCGTGGATCGACTTCCACCCGCCTCGATCAAGCAGGCCGGACGTTGGCAATCTTGAAAGAGACCATCGCCAAGTTTGTCGCAGAAGGCCCAACTCGTGAGGAGTTCCAACAGTCGAAAGACGCTTTTGTCAACAGCTTTGTCTGGCGCACTGAATCAGCCTCCGACATCCTTGGTGAGACTGTCTATAATAAGTGGCGCAAGTTACCGCTTGACACTCCGCAAAGGGACCTCGCAGGTTACCAGAAACTGACCTACGAAGACGTCGTCGCAGCAGCGCGCGAGCTTATTCAACCTGATAAACTCGTGATTGTTGTAGTCGGGAATAAGGACAAGTTAGACCGACCGCTGGAAGATTTTGGTACTGTCCATACTATCGATCTGAAAGCGCAACAGTAGAATACCTCGACTACTGCCGACCCGCCGCGGTCGGCAGTAGTCAGCCTTTTCTGGCGTCATGTCGAATGCAATATCTGAGCCGCTATCGCCGCCCCGCCGGTGACAGCGAACTTTAAACGGAATCCAATGCTACTCACTAATCGCAGTCAGTTAATCATCCAATCGGTGATGGGTGAAATCGCCGATCCACCGGTTAACATCAATAATCCGTACCGCCACTCGGCCAATGGCGAACTGCAAGTGCTTCCGGGAACCGGCGGGATCACCTACAACGCCCGCATCGGAGACAGCGCCATCGATTGGTGGGCTGACCATGTCGAGCCGGCAGTCTCGATCAAGAACCGCGACCGCGGCGAAAACTCGCCTTACAACGGCGGATTGAACGTGATGTCCTGCGTCGGCAATCGAGCGCAAGTCGTCTCGGGCGATGCAAAAGGCGAATGGGGGCGTGTGACCGGAACGCATGGCGGGATCGAACACGTGATGGTCGATTTCACCCGTGAACAGATGGATAAAATGGCCATCGGCGATAAAATTCAAGTTATAGCGTGCGGTCAAGGGCTTGCGCTGCTCGACTTCCCAGGCGTTAAAGTGCGCAACCTCGATCCCGATCTTTTCGAAGCGATGGACGTGAGCGGCTCGAAGAAATCGGGACGAGTGAAAATCAAAGTCACTCATACGATCCCATCAGCGGTTATGGGTTCAGGATTAGGACGGGCGCACACCTTCTCGGGCGACTACGATATCCAGATGTTCGATCCGGAAACGGTCGATAAATACAGGCTAAATCATCTGCGGTTCGGCGATATCGTCGCGATTATCGGCGCAGACCACACTTTCGGACGCATATACCGGCAGCGGTCTGTCTCGGTTGGCGTGATTGTCCATAGCCGCAGCATTGTCGCGGGGCATGGGCCAGGAGTGACTACCCTCTTTACTTCAACCGAAGGCTTGATCGATCCGATTTTGGATGACAAAGCGAATCTGAAATCGTATTTTGAAAAGCTCGGATAACAAGATTATATCGCGGTAGAACGGGCGTCTCGCCCGTTCTACCGACAATGATAATGAGGAGAATTAATAATCACGCTGGATGAACCTATGACTATCGAATCACTCTTTCCACAGATCAACGAGATTCAGGATAGCGACCTGAAAACCAAGGTCATCTGTTGCTGGGCAGAAGCCGTCCGTCGCGGCGGCTGGAAAATTGAAGATCTCGAAATAATCCCATTCTCACTGTTGGCGGCTAACGTCGGGGTTTCGCTCGCAGCACACACTCGCGCAGTGACAGATAGTTGCCTGGCCTTGGGAAAAGTACTGCGAGTAGCATATAGCAAGAACTTCACGCTCGATTGGGATATGCTCGCAGCCGGAGCCATCCTTCACGACGTCGGCAAGCCGCTCGAATACCGTAAAACTCCCGATGGTGGTTACGTGGTGAGCGCTATGGGAAAAATCCTCCGCCACCCGATGTCCGGCTGCGCGCTTGCAGCAGAAATGGGATTGCCGGAGTTGGTACAGCATATTATCGCAGTTCACTCGAAGGAAGGCGATGGCGGCTATCGGTCGCCGGAAGCGTGGATCATCCATCACGCCGACTTCGTGAACTTTGAACCGCTGCGCCCACGCTAAGACCGGCGTCCCAGTCGGTCTTAGTAGGATAGGCGTCCCCGCCTGTCCATACTCCAGGCTCGCGTAGGATAGGCGTCCCCGCCTGTCCACCACTTACTTGACTCAACTTTGGACAGACGGGGACGCCTATCCTACGTGGCCGTAACGTTCTGGACTTCCATTTGAAAATCAAAGCCGTCCTCTTCGATCTGGACGGCGTACTCATAGATTCTCCTCCGATCCACGCCTGGGCTTGGGCGGAGATGTTTCGCCCCTTTGGGATTGAGCTTCCGCCTGAGCGACTCCACCGTGAGGAGGGACGCAAGTCGGAAGAGATCGCAGCAGGGATAGTCGCAGAATATCGGCTAAAGATTCCCGTAGCCGATCTCGAAGCGATGCTCATTCGCAAACGGCAAATGTATCGCGAAGCCTCTACTCGCGGAATGCGAGCCGATTCTCGCCGCGCGATTGACCTACTGAAGCAGAGAGGTGTAAAGATCGCTCTGGTGTCAGGATCTGCGCGGGAGAATGTACTTGGGATACTTTATCCCGGAGAAGTATCGCTCTTCGATGCACTCGTTACGGCAGAGGAATACTCCAATGCCAAACCGCATCCCGAACCTTATCTGACCGCCTGTGAGCGGCTCAAGGTAGATGTTTCCGAATCGGTTGCGATTGAAAATGCTCCGCTTGGAGTCTGTTCGGCAAAAACTGCGGGACTATTCGTCGTTGCCGTTACTACCACACTACCGGCGGAATCGCTAAGCGAAGCAGATTTGATATTACCTGACTTAGACTGCTTCGTTGAAACACTTTTGAAGCATAAAAATTCCTGAGTAATGTCCGAACTTATAACGATAAATCGTCACATTGTCGATACGCAGCGGAAATTTCCGCATGCGACCGGCACCTTCACCGGATTGTTGCTTTATCTCGCCCTCGCCGCAAAGGTTGTGGCAAGCGAAGTCCGTCGCGCCGGTCTTTCTACGATCCTCGGCGCCACCGATAACATCAACATTCAAGGCGAAGTCCAGCAAAAGCTCGACCTGCTCGCTCACGATACTCTTGCCAAGCTGATGAGTGAATCGGGGTACCTCGCAGTGATGGGATCCGAGGAAGAGGATTTGGAGATCGTCATTCCAAACGACCATCGACGTGGCGGGTATGTTGTAAACTTCGATCCGCTCGACGGTTCATCTAATATCGATGCAAATGTCCCGACCGGTACGATATTCTCTATTCTACCAAGGCTTTCAGCGGAAAGCGAGGAACCGAGCGCGATAGACTGCATGCAAAAGGGGCGCAAACAGGTCGCCGCGGGGTATATGCTCTACGGTTCCGCAACCATGTTCGTATATACAACCGGCGCCGGAGTGCACGGCTTTACCCTTGATCCTGCAATTGGCGAATTTCTGCTCACGCATCCGAATATCCAGACGCCGCCGATAGGCAAGTACTACAGCGTCAACACGGGCAATCGTCTCTTCTGGTCCGAGGGAGTACGCCGTTATGTGGACGATCTGACAATCGATGACAAGGAGCGCGGCAAGCCCTATTCAGGCAGGTATGTCGGATCGTTGGTAGCGGATTTCCACCGGAACTTACTCTACGGCGGCATCTATCTTTATCCTGCCGACTTCAAGAAGGATAAAACTCATCCAAAGCCGAAACTACGCCTTCTTTACGAAGCGAATCCACTCGGATTCATCGTCGAGCAAGCCGGAGGAGTGTCGTCGGATGGCCATCGGAGTGTACTTGATATCGAGCCGATCGATCTTCACCAGCGAGTGCCGCTTTTTATTGGCAGCAAGAGGAACGTCGAGTCGCTTGAAGCGTATATTGCAAGGTATGACAGGTCGTAAGAAGACACAGTAGGATAGGCGTCCCCGCCTGTCCACTACTTTCTTGACACTACTCTGGACAGGCGGGGACGCCTATCCTACTGACTGCTTGCGAGAGTGGCGGAATTTGGTAGACGCGCCGGACTTAGGATCCGGTCCGCCGAAAGGTGGATGGGGGTTCAATTCCCCCCTCTCGCACATGAATTCTTTTCAAATAATGAACGGCGCTTCATCGTTCTCTTCTTCAAAGAACCGATGAAGCGCACTTTCCTCATTTAGTGACGCATCTCGAAATCGTCGCCCTGGCATTCGCTTTGGCGGCGGATGCGTTCACCATCGGCGCCGTCGTTGGACTAAACCATCGCTCTCCACGCCAGCTCTTCCGCCTCTCCTATCATTTTGGTCTCTTCCAATCCCTACTCTCCTTGCTCGGAGCGCTAATCGGTTCCCTACTCTTGAAATTCGTCGCTGAATGGGATCACTGGATCGTTTTTGGAATCCTGCTCTTTCTTGGATTAAGAATGATCAGCAGCGCCTTGAATCCCGGTGAAAAAGAATCCGAGGGAATCGATCTCACGCGCGGGATACCATTAGTAGGGCTCTCATTAGCAGTATCTATTGACGCTCTTGCGGCGGGAGTTGGATTGCCTGCGGCTGGAGCCAACATCTGGTGGGCGGTATGGATTATCGGTTTAATCGCCTCAGCGGCAACCCTTGTGGCGATGGTACTCGCAGCTCAAATCCAGAAAATTGGCGGCCGATGGATTGAGGCTGGCGCAGGCTTAGTGCTGATTGCCCTTGGAGCCAACACCTTTTTTAGTCATCTGGCAGCCCTGTGAATCCAACATTCAATCTTGCGTCTGAGGCGCGTCAAATAGCCGCGACTACCAAGCTTGGCATGGCTGTCAACACAATTCTGATGGCTGCCAAGATTGCAGTGGGAGCAGCGGTCGGTTCGCTCGCATTGATCGCCGATGGCTTCAACTCCCTGACCAACATGATTACAGACGTAGCCGTTCTGGTTGGCGCCCGACTCGGAGCATTGCCCGCAGATGACAACCATCCCTACGGTCATGGCAAGATTGAGACATTTGTGGCAGGCGTGGTAGAGATCGGCGTTCTTACGGTTGGCGGCGGTATCATCTACAGCGCGGTCGTTTCGCTGATCGAAGGTCCTGAAATCCCAACCAACGGCTGGGCGGTTGTTGGGGTATCTGCTGTAACGATTATTTGCAAAGAATGGCTCTTTCACCGGACCAGCAAGGTCGCTGAATCGTGCCGGTCAGCGGCGTTGAAGGCAAAAGCATGGGATCATCGTTCGGATGTGGCTGTGTCCACAGTTGTGCTTGCCGGCGGCGTAGGCTCGCTCTACCACTGGCCATACGGCGATGTTATAGCTGGAATGGTTGTGGGAGTAGTTATTGTCGGCGTCGGAGCGCGACTCGCCTTTGAAACCTTGATAGAACTCACAGAGGGGTGGGCTGGAAGCGAAACGGTGGGTAAGATCACGACTGTCTTCAGCGCGAATCAGGACGTTCGGGGATGGCATCGACTCAGAACCAGGCGGATCGGGCGTGAGCTGTTTATGGACGTCCATATTATGGTTGATCCAAAGATCAGCGTCGAGGAGAGTCACCACATCGTCCGCAGACTCGAAGACGACGTACAAGCGGCGCTCGACTGGCCGATCAGCCTGACCGTTCACATCGATCCTGACAATGAAGAAATACGATCTGTACGCAAGTCGTTCGGAGATCAGACGTTGAAGTAACGTAGGCGTCGGCGCGCAAGCTGTCAATCCTCCGAGGTTGACAGCATTAATACCTTCGACTCTGCAGAACGGGCAAGACGCCCGTTCTACAGATTACAGACTAACGGCAATACTAATAGTTACTTAGCAGTCAACCACGGAGGGTTGACTGCTAACGGTGTATCGCGACCTGATAATCATACGTTGATGGTGTAATTCCCTTCCGGCTGCAACATCTTTGCCTCCTCTTTAGTCTATACGGGAGCAAAACCTTTAGGAGCTTCGATGAAACGTTTTCTCTTACTTTCGCTTGCGGCAGCGTTAGCCGCGGCATCTCCATTAATGGCACAGCCACAGGTTGCTCCCACATGGCTGACGCTTCCTCAGCAATCAGTCGCATCTACCGACGACGCACTCTCGATTCTGGTCAATCCAGCCGGTCTTGGAGTTGGCGGCGATGGCACGCTCTACTTCCTGGCTCCCTATCAATCCAACGGTCACTTCGAAGATTGGGGGTTTGTCGCAGGGGATGGGCTTGGCTTTGCAATGGAAGCTTACCGCCACGATCCGACCGGATCGCGTCGCCGCTACACTTGGGGAGCAGGCTTTGGCGACCATGGCACGTACTTGGGCTTCGCTTACAGTTGGACAACCGGTCTTGACCGTCAGAACACTTGGGATTTCGGTCTGATGGAGCGCCCGTTCAACTTTCTCTCGTTCGGAGCCGTCGCCCGCAATGCCAATCAACCCCGCCTTCGCGGCGTTAAACTCCCCGTCGCGTGGGATCTCGGGCTCGCGTTCCGTCCGATCTCAGCCTTCGGACTTAATGCAAGAAAAGGCGGCGACCGGGTTACGCTGACCTACGACGCTTACTTGCGCGGCTTCGACGAACTGCCCGGTCAGGCCAAACAAGGCTACTTTGACGAAGTTGATATGAAGATCGGCGCACATTTCGAGATCATCCCCGGTTTGAGCGGCCATCTCGACTTCTCTCCGGAAATCGAAGGCAATCTCGCCCACAGTTCACGCGTCTCGGGCGGCCTCTCCTTTAGCTTTGGCAAGATGGACATTGGCGGATATCAGACTTCCGGAAACGGCAGTGGGGTTGGTTACATCATGTCCCGTCAACATTACCATCGCACTTGGTTCCGTCCGAAGCATCACAAATTCATTGAGATGCAGCTCAACGGACCGGTTGTCGAAGAAAAGCCACATTTTTTTCTGTTCGCCCCACGCTACCGGACAATCGCTGAAACACATCAGCAGCTCGATCAGTACGGCAAAGATCCCGAAGTAACGGGGCTTTTGCTGAAGATCGGCGATGTTCAGGCAGGGTGGGGCAAAATGCAGGAAATTCGCGGCAGTCTCGCCAAGTTCAAGGCGAACGGCAAGAAGGTCGCGGTTTACATGGAATCGGCGGGCAACGGCGAGTATTACCTCGCTTCAGTCGCGGACAAGATCTGGCTGGCTCCCGCAGGGGACGTTGATCTTGCAGGATTGAGCGCGACAACTTATTACCTGAAGGGAACTCTCGCGAAGATCGGCGTCGAACCTGAAATGGCGCATATCGGCGCCTACAAATCGGCGTCGGACATGTACATGCGGGAGACTATGTCCAACGCCGAACGGGAAGCAACGGGAGCCGTTCTCGACGATATTTACTCCCAATTCACCACCGATATCGCCGCTGGACGGGGCTGGGAACACTCAGCCGTTGTTGAAAGGATCGACCGGGGGCCCTTCACCGCCGCCGAAGCTTTGAAAGAGGGCTTGGTGGACAGCCTCGTCTATGAAGATGAAGTAGGCGATCTGGTGAAAACGCTGGACGACGCCGAACCGGAAATAGTGCAGGAGGCTGAATATACCTCCCATATCGACCCGGAAGCGGATTGGTTCGATCTGCGTAAAAAGTCAGTCGCGATCATTTATGCAGCAGGCGAGATCACTTCCGGAGAGTCATCCGGCGGAGGTCTGTTTGGCAGTTCAACTATCGGAAGTGTGAGTATCTCTGAAGCTCTGCGGAATGCTCGCGAGGATGATGAAATCGCCGCGGTAGTGTTCCGGATTGACTCCCCGGGCGGATCGGCGCTCGCATCCGATATGATTATGCGCGAAGTGAAGCGTTACCGTGACGATGAAAAACCGATTATCGTTTCCATGTCCGACGTGGCTGGTTCCGGCGGCTACTATATCGCCTGCATGGCCGATACAATAGTTGCTCTGCCGGGAACAATCACCGGTTCGATTGGCGTTATCGGCGGAAAGTTTTCGTTCGGCGCGCTCGAGAAAAAGCTAGGAATCGGTCGCGAGACGCTGACGCGCGGAAAGAACGCTGATATCTATTCGTCCGACCGCGCCTTCACCGACGAGGAGTGGAAGAAGCTCGGTTCCCAAATCGGTCAGACCTACAACATCTTTCTCGATCGCGTCGCCGCAGGTCGCGGGATGGACACCGCTTCGGTCAATCAAATCGGTCAAGGCCGGATCTGGAGCGGAACATCTGCCAAAAACCGAGGTTTGGTGGACGTCGAAGGAGGGCTTGATCTCGCGCTGAAACTAGCGGCAAGAGCGGGAGGCTTAAAAGAAGGGGAAGAGTTCGAGGTTAAGGTTTACCCGGACCACGGAGAACTCGAACTCAGTGCAAGATGGAAGATGGTGGTCAGAAGCTCGATTCCCGAACCGTTGCTGAAGATTGCGGATGTAGCCGCAGAACAGAATCGTCGGCGAGACGGCGAAGCGATGATGCTGATGCCGATTAATCTCGAAATCAAGTGATGACCGAAACCAATAAAACCAATTATCTGCTGGCTTTCTTTGGCGTGGGAGCGCTCTGTCTCGCGGTTTTTCTGGAGAGTGGGTTATTCTCCCGACCGACAGCGCGAGAATTGCAACTCGAGGAACTGCATCGTGTCGCTGACGCTGCACAGGTCTGGTTCGTTCGCCCGGTTATTCGCGGCGGAGGCGGCGACTCGTTTGAACTCGTCGATTTCCAACAGATCGGTCTTGCGAAAACGTTGGGAGCGCTGGAATGGGAAGGATCTAACGCTAACTATAAAATCCTTGACCGAAATCGCGAGCAGTTCATCCTGCAAGTGAACGATCCTACCGGGCAAACCATCGCAATCGACACCCTCGGATTCGACACATACCCATCGCTGAATTTTGCTCGCCGCTGACTCTCTCAATTAGCGGTATGAGCGACCGAACCCCGCCCTTTCGGACGGGGTTCGGCATTTATAAAAAGCCCCGGGTGGGGTCGGGAGTTTGAATCTCTTGCCGCTTATTTCAAAAGCAGCGCCTTAGTCGATAAGGTTTCGCGATCAGCCGTTACACTGACGAGATAGACGCCTGCCGGCAATCCGGCGCCTTCAAGAATGAAACGATGCTCGCCTGCTTCAAGTTCCGCTGATCCGAGTTCTTTTACAACTCGTCCTGCGTTATTCCACAAGGTGATACGAGCGGTTCCAGCTTTTGCGAGTGTAAATGCAACTTCGGCTGTCGGATTGAAAGGATTAGGATAAACGCCGTTCAAACGGAACCGTAACGGCGTGACAAATGGTTCGTTTCCAACGCTGTTTGGCTCTGGAGAACTGAGTGCAATCGCTGCCCATGTGTCAGTCGAATACGTCACAGGCAAACCGTCGTTCCGTGTTGCGATCAGCACGGCCTCACTATCAGCATCAGCAAACCAGTAGGTGAACACAAGATTGGACTCGGCGACAACCCCGTCGATTTGTTCGGTAGTATTATCGTCGCCCCATACCGTAAGAAATGTCATCCCTTCGCGGACCACCGCCGTACCGGCAATGACATCGCTTCCGCATTTTACTGAGATTTCATCTCCCGCGCTGAGTTGACCGCGCACATTCCATTCTGAGAGAACCACGTTCATCGAATGCCCGGTGTTCGGAACGCTGTGAAAATGAGACGGAGTTGATGGATCTGGCGGAACTTCACCTGCTTCGCTTGGTTCAGGCCAGACGAACTCTCGGGGTTGATCGAGTTCCATTTGCACCATCAATCCACTCCCAGGCGTCATCCACCCAAGATTTGATAGGTTCGCCTCAGGAACTGCAAAGCGTCCATTACCGTCCTTGATCAGCAGAGCTTGGAATCCGAGCTGCTGCAAGACGAGATTCGGATTGATTGTATCCATCCGGCTATACCCAATCCAATTCCAGCCGTTATTCAACATCACAGGAACACTCGGATCTGCAAACTCGCCGAAGAACACCAGACGATCCCGGTCGCTCATTTTGACCTGATAAGCTGATGTCGGATTCCATTCGCCAATCTGATCAACTCCATTAACCGGATCGAAGACCGTTCCTGTGGCATTCCGTACCAATTCCAACCGTCCGCCTCTTAACAGCCCTGTGAAGACGCTATCGAGATCCAGAGAGTGTGGAATTACCGATGAAGAGACAAAATTCCATCCCGTCGCCAATGAAATTACCAGACTATCCGGCGGTGGTGGAGGCGGCGGGGGCGGTTCGGCTTCGATACTCTGCGAAGCGGCGTAGATCCGGTCGCCGTCTGTCCCGCCATTATTGTTCGCGGCGTTGCCGGCAAAATAGAATGTCACTGGTCCAACATCAGCGTTTGGAGCCGTCCATTCGAACTCCCAACTATTCCCATTTGCCTGTCCAGCGGCAGTTCCACCTCTGGTATGTTTGATAAACTGAGGACGATTCCCTACTCCGCCACTCAGTTGCGTGTTTTGCTGATTCACCAATCCCAGTGCGCCTGCTTTGTTATTGTCTGCATCGATGGACGTCAACTCGAAACCCCAGCGGCGCGCATTCGGGTCGGCGAGCGCCAGGGTCAGGCGGTAAGTTTCACCCGGTTGGTAGGTTTCCGGAAGGTTTTCCAACCGCAGACTGCCTTGTCCGCTGTTCAGCGCGAACGTACTATGACAGCCAACGCAGGTCTGGCGGCCAGGAGGATTTCCCGCCAGATTATCGTCAGGCCCGCCCGAACGAGCTGAGCCGGTCACTGGCGAAAACAATAATGAAATTGATGTATAGAAAAGAATAGAATTCGTGCGAAGCATGATATTCCTGGTTTCGTTGATGGAACGTACTGCCCTCGTGCGCGGTCATTCTCCGCGACCGAGCGATTTGCACATAGATACGAAATCCAACCGAGAAGTGTTAGTTCGCGATTACTCTGAGCCCTTCGCTTCGCGCCCTACATAACCAGTATCAAATTCACCGACGCTTCGAGCGTAACAACTACATTCACTCACGAAAACTCCTCCTATCATGAATCAATACAAAATTCCCTTCGTCTTCTTAGCCATACTTATGGCAACGACGACAGCCAGAGCAACTCCTCAATTCGCCGTTCGTTCCGGAAAGAGTTGCCAAGCCTGCCACGTCAATCCTACCGGCGGTGGGATGCGGTCCCTTCACGGCGCCCAGATATTTAGTCACATGGAACTGCCTTGGAAAGAGCTCGACGACTTCTCTGATTTAGAGAATTACAATCCTCAGATCAGTAAAAACTTCCAGCTCGGAGTCGATTTCCGGACGCTCTACTACACCTCTGACGACCCAACCTTGGGCAACAGTTTCCTCACTATGGAAGGGACACTCTACACAACCATCGCACCAAGCAACAAGACGCTTATCTATCTTGCCAAGGGGCTCTATTCGAGTTTCGAGGGATTCGTTCTGTTTCGCGATCTGCCGCTATCGAGCGCAATTAGAGCCGGAAGATTTACTCCTGGCTATGGCTGGCGCTTCCCGGATCATAACAGTTACACGAGAAGCTATCTCGGATTCGGGCAGGGGCGCGGCAATGAAGACGGAGTTGAGATCGGAACTTACCAGCCCTACTGGGAGGCTTCTGCCGCAGTAACCAACGGTTCGCTTGGAATCACCGACGGTGACCGGGGTAAAGTTTCCACACTTCGGGCCGCGAGAAGACAATCGATCGGACCTCTGAAAATTACCTTGGGGGGAAGTTGGCGATACGCGGAGTTCAATCTCGGCAAAGGACAGCCTGCAGCGATGCCGGACAAAAAATCATTTGGACCATTCTGGGGGACGAACTTGGGAGGATGGACATATCTGGGGGAGACTGACTGGGTGGACGCGCAAGAAGCTTCATTCGTAGTCAGTCACTCGCTTACCTATCTACTCCGTCAGGGACTGATCCTCAGCGCTGCATACGATTTCTACGATCCTGATCTCGATGCGAAGAGCGGTGTGAATTGGAGAGGGAGGTTTGGCGCCGAGATCTATCCGACGGGGTATCTCGAACTGCTCCCCGGTTTTGTATGGGAGCATATTGCGGGACGAGAACGAGGAACCGGTGAGCTGCAACTTCATGTCTGGTTTTAATCATTCCGCACTCAGTTATTCCCACGAAGGAGTCTGACCGAGAATGTTTTGTAGTCGTCATTGCGAGCCTTTCGCCCATTCCGATACTTATCAAACTATCCCTACCAAACGGGCGAAAGACGAAGCAATCTTGAGCGGTATCAAGAGCTTGAAGGATGAGATTGCCGCACCCATCACCGCAGATTTCTATCCATTGAGAGTCGAATCAGGCGGTAATGGGTTCGCAATGACATTCTCGGACAACCTCGAAGGGGGGAATGACGCCTCCCATCTTGTTGATCAACTCACTTAAGAAAGAACATTATGCTCAGTATCAGGAATTTCATCGGACGTTCGACACTCGCCTTATCGCTGGCTCTTTTCGGATGCAGCGACTCGGGCGACAATCCAGCCGGTCCTGGCGCCAATAACAGCCTTAAAGCAAAATGGCAGGGAACGGACGGAATCGGTCAGCTTTTTACCCAGCGTTGCTCGCCTTGCCACATCAGTCAGACGCCTCGCTCGGGGGGACTTGACTTATCAAGCTATACCTCGCTCAGGACTCGAGACGACGATCTCACACCGGGCGACTCGTTGAATAGTTATCTGCTCCAGCGACTGCGCGGTCTCGGCGGTTCAAGGATGCCTCAGGGAGGTCCTTACCTCGAAAACGCCCAACTCGACTCAATCGCGGTCTGGATTCAAGCCGGCGCGCCCAATAATTAGCCTTTTCACCGTCAATTCAGAGCCAACCCACTGCCGACCCGCCGCGGTTGGCAGGGATACGTAAGGCATTTGACTTAAACAGAACTGCCGACCGCGGCGGGTCGGCAGTGGGTGCGTGGTGTAGTGCGGTTGACTGTGGAGTGGAGGTTCAACCGGATTATGCGCTAAATTGCATAGTACTTCCCCGCCGGATGGTGGAACACCACCGCTGACACTGATCCTTCTGGGTGCATCATAAATCCTTCGGTTAATTCGATGCCGATCCGTTCCGGCTTCAATAGCTTGAACAACGGCGCCTGATCTTCGAGTTGCGGGCAGGCGGGATAGCCGAAAGAAAGCCGAACTCCACGATACTTCGACCGGAAAACATCCTGAACCGTTGTCCCGGGAGTGTCCCCAATCCCCCACTCCTCGCGGATGCGGCGATGCGCCCACTCAGCCGTCGCTTCAGCGAGTTCGATTGAGACTGCTTGCAAGATCAGCGACGCCAGCAACCGCCCTTGCTTTCTCATCTCCGCCGCGCGTGGGCCGGTATCTCCTCCCGAAGAGGCTATAAACATCGCGACATGATCTCCGCCCAATTCCGGCGGCCTAATCCAATCCACCGCTGAAATCCCCGCCCGCCCATTCTGACGCGGATAATGGAATTCCACAATCTCCCCCCCTTCTATTGAAGGTGGGGGTAAGGGGTGGGTGTTGTTCTTCATTCTAACTACCGCCAACTTCTCGCCCGTTGGCTTCGCCTCGAACCACCGGTAGATCACTTTTGGAGCAAGTATCCCCTCGCTGATCGCCTCGTCTGTAACTTCACGCACTTGCTCCCGTAATTTCAGGATCCTCTCATCCTTGTTATCTGCGAGTCTTCGTGTCACCCCTTTCACACCGAGATGCTTGCCATACAGCATCTGTTCGTTCAAGTAAGGCCAGACTTCCTCGACCGAGAGTTTGGTTAGAATATGCTCGGTCAGGTCGGGTGGATTTGGAACGTCAGTCTCAATCCATTTTGCCGGGCGTTCTACTACCTCGCTAACCGACGCTCCAGCCTCAATTCTCACTTCCTCAGCGTCAGCCTCTCGTCTCGCTCGCGCCCAAGTCTCTTTCAATTCGTTGAACCGTTCGGCCTCGACCACTTGATTGGCGAGCTGAAGCCCTTCCATCGCCTCGGCTGCGTAGAACACCGGCCCTTTGTAGGCGGGCGAGATTCTGAGCAGCGTGAACTTCTTTGACAGCGCAGCTCCACCAACTAACAAGGGCACATTGATTCCCGCTGCTGCAAGGTCAGTCGCAGTATGCACCATCTGCTGAGCGCTTCTGACAAGCAACCCTGACAGCCCGATCATATCGGGTTTGTGTTCGGCGACCGCCTCGATCAACGTCTCGGGCGCTACCTTGATGCCGAGATTGATTACTTCGTAGCCGTTGTTCGAGAGAATCATATCGACAAGATTCTTGCCGATGTCGTGAACGTCGCCTTTAACCGTCGCGAGGATCATCTTGCCCTTCACCCCGCCCGATTCGCCCGGAGGAAAGTAAGGCCTGATGAAATCGACTGCCGCTTTCATCACCTCCGCTGATTCCAACACCTCCGCCACAATCAGCCGGTTATCTCCGAACAGTCTCCCTACTTCGTCCATTCCTTTTAATAAGGGCCCGTTGATGACCTCAAGGGGCGTCATCCGGGAGAGTAGTTCCTTTAGATTTGCCTCGAGTCCCCCTTTGCGCGCCTCGACTACGGCTCGCGACACCTGTTCTTCCGTCGAAAGCCCCGCCCAAGCGTCTTCCGAAGAGATTACTTTCGTCTCGCGGAAGTAAGCGGTGAACTCGGCGATAGCCTCGTTTGAGCCTTCGTTCAATAACCGTTCGGCGAGCGCGACTTCATTCTGTGGAATCGTCGGATAGCGCTTCAATCCTTGCGTGTTAACGATGGCCATGTCGAGACCGGCCTTGCTGCAGAGGTAGAGGAACACCGAATTAACCACTTCCCGCCCTGCCGGAGGCAGACCGAACGACACATTTGAAATTCCCAATAACGTCAGACAGTGGGGGTATTTACCCTTGACAGCGCGGACGCCTTCGATAGTCTGGTGCGCTGAACCGAGGTAGTTCGGGTCGCCGGTTCCTGCCGGAAAGACAAGCGGATCGAAGATAATATCAGGATCGGGAATGTCGAACTCGTCCTTGAGGATGCGGTAGATTTTCTCGGCGACCTCAAGCTTGCGTTCGACCGTAACCGCCATCCCCTGCTGAGGATCGTCGTCGATCAAGCCACAGATCAACGACGCGCCGTAGTTTTTCGCTAAACGCGCCACCTTGCGCAGCCGCTCGCCGCCGTCTTCGAGGTTGACCGAGTTGACCGCTGGTTTACCGCCGATCATCTTGAACGCCGCTTCGACAACTGCCGTGTCGGTAGTATCTATCAGGAGAGGGACGCGCACCTTGCGAGTCATTGTATGCAACAGGCGGGTGTAGTCCTTCAGCTCGTTGCGATCAGGATCGGCGGTGCAAACGTCGAGCGCCATCGCCGCTTTGCGCACTTGTTCGCGCCCGATCTCAGCCGCTTCATCCCATTTGCCTTCGCCGAGCAGCTTCTTGAACTTCCGCGAGCCGATGGTGTTTGTTCGCTCGCCTATATAGACCGGGCGGTTGTCCTTCTCAACGACTATTGCTTCCGCGCCCGCAAGGGCGGGATACCAACCTCCCCCTTCGTGCCTTCGTGGCGCCTGCTCTTGCACCGCTTCCTTCAGCGCCTGAATATGCGCCGGAGTGGTCCCGCAACACCCTCCCACGATGTTCAACCAGCCTTCCTTGGCGAATCTGCCGATCACCTCTTTGAAGAGTTCCGGTCCGTCGCTGTATTTCCCGTCGTGGTCAGGCAGTCCCGCGTTGGGCCAGAGCGTGACTGGAAAGCGGGAGAGTTCTGCGAGCGTCCTTACGTGATCTGCCATCGCGGCGGGGCCGGTCGCACAGTTGAGCCCGATGCTGAAGAGGTCGAAGCCGCTGACAGTGTGGTAGAGCGCTTCGATAGACTGCCCCGCGAGCATGGTTCCGGTCGTCTCGATAGTTACGGAGAGACCTACGGGAGCGTCGCGGTTCAGATCCTTTTGCGCTTCAGCTATCCCTTGCAGTGCAGCCTTGACGTTTAGCGTATCTTGCTGAGTCTCAAGCACCAGTATATCCGCTCCGCCTTCCAGCAGCCCACTTGCGTAGTCCCGGTAACACTCCTTCACCTCGTCGAAGGTCACATTCTGCGTCACCGAGATTGACCGCGTCCCCGGCCCCATTGAACCGAGAACAAACTTCGGATTGCGGATTTCGGAATGCGGAGTGCCGATATGACTCTCTACGGTATTCTTACTCCCCAATCCGCAATCCGCCATCCACACTTGAATCGCTTCATTCGCCAACTCCGCCGACCTTCTCGCCAGCTCCCTCGCCCGGTGCGCAATGCCGTACTCCGCCAGCACGATGGACGAGCCGTTGAAGCTGTTCGTCTCGATAATGTCCGCTCCCGCTTCGAGATACGCTTTATGGACGGCGAGCGGCACCCAACTGCCGTGAGCGTTGAGCATCTCATTACAGCCGAAGAATTCCTCGCCGCCGAAGTCCTCCGCCGTCGGCTTCAGGCTTTCGAGCATCGTGCCCGTCGCCCCGTCGGTCACGAGAATGCGCTCTTGCAGAAGTTTGGCAAGCAGCTTGCGGTTGGAAAGGTCTTGGGAAAAGGAAAGGGACATTCGATTTTGGATTTTAGATTTTGGATTGCGGAATGTATCCGGACTTCGAGATCAGTGTGATTCTATTTGGGCTCAGCCCTAGACCAGTTTCTTGGAATCCCCATCCGCCCAACGGTCTGCCATAGTCTGTCATATATGGGATCGAGGAATTCATTGGGGGTGGACAGATACTCTTCGAGTAGTTCTGTCGGAAAGATCAAGTGGTCACGTTCAATCGGTGAGGACCAATCTTCTGTTGGGCTGGATGGGATCAAGCAGATTGATCGACAATTCAGAAAACTGAATGCAACTGCAATGGGTGGAACAACCAAGAGATTATTCTGTAAAAAACTTAGAGTCCAATTAAAGAGGCCCCCTATTTCTTTGGTGTAATTATACACTCCCCAAGTATCTCCTTTAGAAGTCCTTCCAGTCCGAGCAGTGACGCACAGCTCGACGCTTCCATTCCGAAAGATGAGAATGTATCCTTGAGCAGGATGCGTTTTATCTCCTGACCCAAAAGCCGAGTATAAACCTTCAAAGGAAAACTGTGGACTCGCACTGAATCCTGTAATATCCCAAAGCTGACGCCACTCTTCACTGAGAACCAAGGGCTTGAGGTCAATTGGCCTGCCCTCTACGAAGGAAATCACCGGCATAAAATGAAGAACAAATAGCCCGAATCTTTCATTGTCCTTTACGAGAACATTTGGAGCAATCCCATATACCACAGACGGTGTTTGTCCTGAAAGAACTTCATCGATGCGTTTGAATCTGAAAGCGTTAATTCTCTCCTCCAACACCTCAGAGCCAATGAACGAATGTCGAATGGTTTCGATATCCATCGGGATATTCCCTTTCGGTCCCCGGGTGCTAAAGGCCAAATATTCTGTTCCAACTCCATGCGGTGGACGCCAACTCCGATGAACTCGGAGCACCAATACTGGTCTCTCCACACCATCTACAGTAATTGGTGGATCACTGAAGTCAATTTTTACTTGTGGCTTGATTCCTTTCGCTACGATTTCTTGCATTTGTCGCATGAGTGAGTCTGGATTTTCAATGGTGACTCCAACAATCTCTTCGGCACGACCTTTCCCGTCTTCCTTTATGCCAAACACAATATCCCCACCATCGGCATTGGCAAATGACGCCACATCCAGAAGAAACTCCTTCTTCTTTTTATCATCCTTAAAACTGGGTAATTCGCTTTTGAAGTCGATGAGGCGACGCTCGGGTTCCTTCTCACCTACTAACTGTTTGATGTCCTCTGCTGTAATGGATGCAACAGGTTTGTGATTAAGTGCCATTGTTCTTCCTGAAAAATCGATGTTACACTTACTTAAAAGACGCATTGACAGCCGTAATGACCAGAACGGGGTGAATATCGACGATTTGAGCGAAAAATCTAATGGTAGAAGCGACATACTTTCACATCGCCTCCCCCTACTGCGTCTATGTGCGGTGACGGTTGGAATGCCCGTCGTACTTTGGCGCAGTATTTCATTGAACGCTACCCCCCCTACCCCCCCTTCACATAGAAGGGGGGGGATTGGGAGAGCACGACACTCGTTTGACCGTCAATGAACCGACGGACTTACCTCCCCCCCTTCTATTGAAGGAGGGGGTAGGGGGGGTTGTCTCAATCAGTGGCAGCGGCCTTTCCCACTTCCGCCGCGATCACCTGCATCACGCCTTCCATATTCTTCAGCACTTCAATATCAGAGAATCTCAGCACCTTGAAACCCAAACTGCGGAGATACTCATCCCTCACCCGATCCTTCGCCAGCCCATCCTCAGTCAGATGCTGCGAGCCGTCAACCTCAATCACCAATCCAGCCTCAACCGACGCAAAGTCACAGATGTAATTGCCAATGACCCGCTGACGTTGAAAGCGATACTCAAAGTTCGCCACACGGAGTGCAGCCCAAAGGCGCAATTCAGCAGCGGTCATCGAGTGGCGCAGGTCGAAGGCGCGGCGACGCATCTCCTCAGAAACCGCTGGTAAACGGGTGCGGATGTGACGTTTTTCGGAGTAGCCCATGATTGTAAGTTAGAGTTGTGATATGATTGACGCAACCCCCCCTACCCCCCCTTCACATAGAAGGGGGGGATTGGGAGAGCGCTTCACTCGTTTAACCGTCAATGAACCGACTGACTTACCTCCCCCCCTTATACTCGAACGCCATTTAACTCCCCACCTTCTATGTGAAGGGGGGGTAGGGGGGGTTGCGTCAAGATAATACGAGTCAACCAAACAATCACCTCCCACCATCCATCACCCCCAACGCCAGCTCAACTCTCCCGAACGGCGGCATGATATACGCCCCCGATGCCCTTGGCTTGCAGTTCCTCAGCGCCTCAGCCGCGATCTCGACGCCTACCTGAGCCGCTTTTTCGCGGTCGTCTATGGGGCGGAGCCGCTCGCGAATCCACTCCGGCACCTGCATACCGGGCACTTCGTTGTGGAAGAACTCGGCGTTGCGGTAGTTTGCCAGCGGCAGAATCCCCACTAACACAGGAATATCAGGCCGCTTGAACCGGTCGAGCAACGCGAAGAACAACTCCTCGTCGAAGACCGGCTGCGTCATAATGTACTGCGCCCCGGCCTCAACCTTGCGATGCAGGCGGTCAAGCTCCAGTTCGAGATCCACCGCACCCGGGTTAGCGCCGCAACCGAGATGAAACGTCGTCCCCTTTGGTATCGGATTGCCGACCAAATCCATTCCCCGGTTGAGGTTGCTCGCAATCCCTAAGAGCCCAATCGAATCGACATCGAACACCGCTGTCGCCATCGGGTAGTCGCCTAACTTCGGCGGATCGCCGGTGATGCAGAGGATGTCGTCTATCCCCAGCGCTTCAGCGCCTAACAAGTCTGATTGCATCCCGAGGATGTTCCGGTCGCGGCAGGTGTAGTGTAGAATCACGTCCATGCCAGTCTCGCGGCGGATCAAGTGCGACAACACCATCGCCGATAACCGCGCCGAAGCCCTCGGCCCATCGGGTACATTAACCACATCGACGCCGGCAGCCTTCAGTTCGTGAACCTTTTCGATAATCTTGACGAAGACCGGACTACGCGGAGGATTCATCTCGACGGAATAGACGAACTTGCCGTCGGCAAGCTTGGCGGCGAGAGGTGAAAGGTCGCGAGTAGGGATTGGAGGGGCGTTCACCGCTGTCACCGACGGAGCGGCGACAGCTATCACTCTGACCTTGGAGAGTTCCGGCGCGATTGCTCTTATAGCCGCGTCCATCGCTTTGATGTGCAACGGCGTCGAACCGCAGCAACCGCCAAGGATCTTCACCCCCGACAATACCATCCGCTTGGCGTACTCGGCGAAGTACTCCGGCGTAGCGCGGCAGATGAGCCGCCCTTCGACCCACTCCAGCTCACCGGCGTTTGGCTGCAAGCAAATTGGTAGGTCGGTCAACTCCATCAATCTGACCGCCGCGTCGAGCAGTTTGGCGGGGCCTATGGAACAGTTAAAGCCGACTACATCGACTTTCAGCCTGTTGAGTTCGACCGCCATCCGCTCGATAGTGGCTCCGTAAGCCGTCTGATCCCAATCGGCGAGCGTGAACTGGGCGATGATCGGGATGTCGCTGAATTCGCGAACAGCGCCGACAGCGGTGACCAGCTCGACCGGGTCGATCATCGTCTCGACCATGATCAGATCGACTCCGCCATCGATCAAGCCGTGAGCCTGCTCGCTAAACGCTTCCCTCGCTTCCGACGGATCGAGCGTTCCTAATGGCAAGAGCCTTCTTCCCAGCGGCCCCATCGAACCTGCGACAAACGCCTCGCGACCGGACTTATCCAGCGCGGCACGAGCGACCTCAGCCGAGCGCTGTGAGATTTCGCCTGCCAGCTCTCCCAGCCCGTGAGGCGTCAATTTGTATCGGTTTGCGCCGTAGCTGTTGGTCTCGATGATCTCGCTGCCGGAGCGGAGATAGTCGGCGTGAACGGCGCTAACCAGATCGGGCTGCGTAAGGTTCAGCTCATCGTAGCACCGGTTGACATAGACGCCGCGAGTGTAGAGTTCCGTCCCCATCCCGCCGTCGGCAAGGATCGGTGGACCGGAGAGGCGTTTGCGGAAGCTTTCCCAGCGGGTCAGCTTATCTAAGATTGCATTCCCAAGCGGATGTTCCTTTCACTTCAGGAGGACGGGCGCCCCAGCCCGTCCGCGTAGGCATTGTCATTCCCACGAAGGTGGGAATCCAGACAAGCCAGACTCATTCAGATATGTATCAGCCAACTTGACTGGATTCCCACCTTCGTGGGAATGACACAGATCTACCCCCTCCTCAACTCCATAACCACTACTTCCGGTGAGGCTCCGATTCGAATCGGTGGTCCCCATATCCCAGCTCCGACCGTCAGAAAAAAGTTCATCTTGTCGTACACGGTCACGCCTCTTTTAACCCCATACACCATTCGAGTGATGTAGTCGAACGGCCAAAGCTGCCCGCCGTGTGTATGCCCAGAGACGATCAGATCGACGCCCGCCAAACGCGCCTCGGCAATTCGACCCGGGGTGTGATTCAGCACTAATACCGGAAGACTGGGATCGACATCCTTGATGATATCACTGATCGGAACGGTTTTAGCGCTGAACTGTCGCGAAGCCGTAATGTCGTCCAGACCCACGACCACTGCGGTCCCCGGAATAGTGACGGTCTCGTCACGCAGGATCGTTAACTTCGCGTCCTTGACCATCTGAACGCACGCTTTCAAATCAGAATAGAATTCATGGTTGCCGGTTGATACAATTACGCCGTCTTTGGCTCTGAAACGGCTGAGCGGCTCCGTTGCCCAAGGGACATGAGCAGGATTCTCGTCGAAAACGTCCCCCGGTATCAGAATCAGATCGGCGTTCAATCCGTTCACCTGATCGACAAGCCGGTTGAGGAATTCCTTACCGACCAACGAACCGAGGTGAACATCCGAAAAGAGCACAACCTTATAGCCGTCCTTCCCCTCGGGAAGCTGATCGACCTTGAGTTGAACGGTTCTGACAGAAGGATTCATCGCTATAAGCCGTCCAACAATCAGAACGATCACGATCAATCCACCCAAACCCGCTACGAAGATCCTGTCCGTTCGAATCTGATCGCCGGTCAGCCAGTTCGGGAACCAGCCAAACATGAGATCACTGAATCGGACGAGATCAGTCAGCAAGAAACCGAGCAGCAGATACGTCATCGCCGCCAGCCAGAATCCGCCGATCCAGGTGAGCGGAACTCCTAGCGCCTTAACGGAAAAGAGCGACCTTGAAACCGGATAGGCAAGGATACAGAAAAGCAGCCCAAGCTTTAGCGCCAAAGCCCAACCGCCGCTTAGATGCGACAACGTCGAAATGCGACGGTAGATATATGTATTGGCTCCCCCGTAGATCAGGAGAACCAGACTGACAAAGATGATGAAAGACTTTAAGTTGTTCAAATCGAAGATTTATGCGAAGTTAGTAATTGTTTAATAAAATGTCAGAGTTTGTAAATCGGTATATGGAATTAATGGGGTGGATTTCCAATCCGCCATACCAGTAGGATAGGCGTCCCTGCCTGTCCAAGCTTTCTTGTTGAATATCATTCGATGGACAGGCAGGGACGCCTATCCTACTGAGCTGCTACTCTCCCCGCTTCCCAAACACCCCCCTCACCCGCTCTTTCTCGCCCTTAGAGAGAAATCCTCCTGCTGCCAGAATCAACGGGAAAAGCACACTCGCGACATAGGCGGGCAGATGAGTCTGGTATTTGACTCCCACAGCTCCGACCGCGAAGACTATGCCGCCGAAAGCTAATAATTGTATAACTCGCCTCCACTCGTACCGGATTGGGTAGTGGCGCTGAATATAGAAATAGAGCAAGATGCTCATTATCGCATAGGAGACAACCGTGAGCCACGCCGCCGCCCACATTCCGTACTTCGGGATCAGCAGGATGTTCCCGCCGACGTTCACAATAGCAGCAATTCCCGTGATGAACGGCAACGCCGCGGTCTTTTTCTTCAAATAGATACCGACCATGAAGACCGCATATGCCCCGTTGAACAGGTGCGCCAAAAGAATAATCGGGAAAACTCCCAAACCATCCCAGAACTCGGGCGCAATCAATGGTCCGACTCCCGGAATGTCCCACTTGGCGAGCGGCTCGACGAACGCCGTCAGCAGTAGATACATCCAAACGACGATTGCGAGGTAATACGTCAAAACCCGTCCATAAATGTCCTTGGCGTTGGGTCGGTCGCTGATTGCAAGGAAAAAAGGCTGCCATGCGAATCGAAATCCTGCGATTGCAATCGCGAGAAAGGTACCGAGCCGCTGTCCTACCGAGAAAAGTCCGGTCACCGCCGATCCACTCAGCACTTCGAGGATCTTTCGGGAGGAGAGGTCAATGGCAATCACAAAGACCGAATTCGGCACGTTCGGAAGCCCAAACTTCAGACAGGCGATCAGCATAGCCCGGTCGAACACCAACTTCAGCCTGCTGAACACCGCAGGCGCCAGAATCGCTGCAACCACGAGCGACGATGCGAGGTTCGCTTCGAAAACTCCGACCACGCCGCGCCGAAGAGTTATCAGAGTAATCAAGGTAAAAATAGTCTGCGCAACGGCGCCGGACATCCGACCGAGGATAAACTGCCCCGCCTTCCCTTCCCCGCGCAAAACCATAAACGGGAACGCATTGAGAATCTCAAGCCAAAGAATCCCCGCACAGAGCCTTAGCGTATAGATAGCCCAATCTGGAGTCGGCGTCGGCAGCTCGACCACCAAACGAACCAATTGCGGCGCAGCGAAGATCACTCCGAGCGCGAGCATCGTCGCGAAGAAGAACCCGGTGAACCAGACCGTCGAGAAGATCACCTTCCGGCGTGCGGTCTCTTTCTCCAACACATAGTACCGCAGCAACGCGATGTCGAGCCCGAGTAGAAAAAGCTCCGTCCCGAGCGCGATCGACATATAGAAGAGCTGTTGCACCCCGAACTCTTCCGGCGTCATATAGTGCGTAAAGAACGGCACAAGAATAAAGGCGACCATCCGCGTAAGCACGGTGGCCGCCCCGTAAGTCAAAGTCTGCTTGGAGAGCTTGAGGAGGTCGGAGAACATTTAGTTCAACAAATATAGGAGAGACCGCGTAGGGGCCAGCTTGCTGAGCCCGCATCGCGACCAGTTCCCGAATCCAGAAGGGCTCAGCAAGCTGGCCCCTACGCGATGTAGAGTCTGGTTTGGTTTGAGACTCACTTTGACTCTTTGACCCATTCGATAATCTGGGGAAGGGTAAGAGTGAGTTGTTTCCTATCTACCAGACGCCTAATCTTCGCCTTGAATCTAGTATCATCAAAGATTCCTTCATCATTAACCGCTCGATATTCTTCGATGCTCTCATCATCAAGGATCAAGACAAATTGTGCGTTCATATACACGGCAGTCTTCAGCTGTTGCTCCAACCGATTGGTATCATAGTAATGTGGTTCACAGCTTATGCTATTCCGATGCAAACACCTAAGTACTCCCCCTTCAATTCGACCAATTAGAGGCAGATTGCCTTTAGGTTGTGTGAACTCGTTTGAAATATTCCGTGACACAACGACTGTAGCTCTTGACTGCGTTTCTGGAACTCTTCCTTGAGTAACCAGAACATCTAATATCCTGTCCAAACCGAAAGAAGTTCCGACGGCTGATTCGTTGTTCTTCGAGAAAGTACCGACTAGACCGTCATATCGTCCCCCGCCCCCAAGAGAGCCAATCGTAGCATTTAATGCTACTGCTTCAAAAATGGTCCCGGTATAATAATCCAATCCTCGAGCAAGTGCAGGATTGAAGCGTACTATCTTCTCAATTTTCGAGCCACCAAGATCGAGCACTTTATTTAACACTGGGATTAGACCCATGTATAGCTCGCGGAGGATGTCGCTTCCGACAAATTTGGATATTTGCGACTCTATCTCGGGGATAGTACTCCTTGTGAGCAAAGGTTTAAATTCAAGAAAATTCCAGAGTTCAGATAATGCAGATAGACAAAGTCCGCGTTTTGCCATCTCCGCTGATACTCCGTCCGTGCCAATTTTATCGACCTTGTCAAGAGCAGTAGTGAACTCGGGAAATTGAGAATCACTATTTCCGCAAGCTCTTGATATTCTCTTGAGAATTTCACGATCATTTACGTGTACTTCTACCTCAATCCCTAATGAAGCAAAGCCATCACTGAAGAGATTAATGATTTCTGCGTCGGCCTTTGGAGAAACGGTCCCGACAATATCCACGTCACACTGCGTAAATTCCCTATACCTCCCGTGCTGAGGCCGCTCCGCCCGCCAGACCGGGGCGATCTGGTAGCGCTTGAACGGCATCGGGAGCTTGCCCTGATACATTGCCGCAACGCGAGCCAGCGGGACGGTCAAGTCATAGCGAAGACCCATATCGGCGAGTTCGCGAGCGGCGTCGGATCCAGAGAGATCTCCCGCCTTCACCTTTTCGAGCGCGCGCTGAAGTTCCTCACCCCGCTTCATCACGAGGAAGGAGAGCTTGTCGGACTCTTCGCCGCCCTTGCCCGAAAGGATTTCGAGCCGTTCCATTGCCGGCGTCTCCAGCGGTTGGAAGCCGTAGAGTTCAAAGACGCGGCGGAGCGTCTCGATAACTTTATAGCGGACGGCGAGCTGGTCTGGCAGCAAGTCCCGCATCCCGCGCGGCAGCGCAGGAGTGATTTTCGGTTTGTTTGAATTCATAACAAAGTAATTTAAGCGAAAAATACGGTCACTACAAGCGAGAAGTCTCTTAATGATGTCATTCTGAACCCATCGCCGTCAGATATCTCGTACCCTTTTACGCTCTTCAGCGATGGGTGAAGAATCTCGAGACTCAGAGAGAAAGAGATTGATTCACCTCCCGCCATTGACCGCAAATATTTCCTGATAGAGTCTTGAGGCGGGAGGTTCACAATGACAGATGGATGGAGGCTTGACAAAACGCCCAACGGCGGGTTTCCCCGCCGTTGAACAGATCAATCGCATTTCGTCAATTAGAGAAATTAATCTCTCTTCGCCGCTTCGAAAATACCGACGCCATTCTTGTCCGGATCAGAGAGGATCGCGAACCAGCCCATCCCGGGGATCTCAGTCTTCGGTACACAAACGCCGCCGCCGAGTGTCGCCGCTTTGTCAAGATACGGTTCAATCTTATCGACGAGTATGTACACGCATGGCGACTGCCCGGCGTGAACTTCTTTCTCCACCATCAAGCCGCCGCCCAACTCGTCGTTCGGCGTCTTGAACATCGCGTAGTCGTTCCCAAACGCTTCGAAAGTCCACTCGAAGAGACCGCCGAAGAACTTCTTCGACCTCTCAAGGTCGGTCACAGCCCACTCGATGTGGCAGATAGAGTGCTTTGACATTGTGATGCCTTTTATTTTATTTCGGACGTAAGTTGTTACCGGAAACGATCGATGCAGCAGCGCAAATCGCTGCTCCCAATCTTCGACGTCAATTTAAACAACCCGTCTCCGCTCTGTCAAGAGATGAGACGTGTGATTTTTCTTAATACTGAAAATATGTGCAGCATTTCACTCATGTCACGTTAGTGAAAACTGCTCAAACTATGCGAAAATTGTCACATCTAATGGAACCTCGATTGGCTCCATTAGTATATTTAGTGTTCCACTGCAGCAGGGTTATTCAGGATACTTTGCCGGTGGATCAATCGAAACGGAGAATCAATGAAAATCCAATCGCTCGATCTCAAAGCTCAGCTTGCAACTATCCGCGATGACCTCGTCAAAGCGATGACCGAAGTCGTCGATTCGACTCAATACATAATGGGCCCGCAAATCGGAGAGCTTGAAAAACAGATAGCCGCCTATGTCGGTGCCAAGCACGGTATCGGCGTCGCTTCAGGAACCGACGCGCTCCTCGTCTCGTTAATGGCGCTCGATATAGGGCCGGATGATATCGTTCTAACCACCCCATACTCATTTTTCGCTACCGCTGGCGTGGTCAGCCGTCTGCGCGCCAAGCCAATCTTCGCCGATATTGAACCCGACAGCTATAACCTTGATCCGGTCGCAACTCGCAAAGTATTGAAGTCTCTTTCCGCCGCCGATCGGAAGCGCGTCAAGGCGATTCTTCCCGTCCACCTCTACGGTCAGTCAGCCGACATGGGGCCTCTGATGGAAATCGCCAATGAATTCGGAATTCCGGTGATCGAAGATGGCGCCCAGGCAATCGGAGCCAAGTACGACCTCAACGGTAAGACCGTCAAGGCAGGATCGATCGGTCTTGCAGGCTGTTTCAGCTTCTTCCCGTCGAAAAATCTCGGCGGTCTCGGCGACGGCGGCATGGTCACAACCAACGATGATAAATTCGCCGATCAAGTTCGCATCCTTCGCGTCCACGGCGCCAAACCGAAGTATTACCACTCCTTTATCGGCGGCAACTTCCGCCTTGACACGTTGCAAGCAGCGGCGTTGCTGGTAAAGCTCCCGCATCTCGACTCATGGCACGCCGGGCGTCAGGCTCACGCCAAATACTACGATGATAAACTTGCCGGGATCCCGGGCTTGATTACGCCTCACATCGCGATCAAGCGCGAATATCACATCTACAACCAGTATGTCATCTCAGTTCCCCGTCGCAACGAGTTACAGGAATTCCTCGCGACCAAGGGTATTTCGACGAACATCTACTACCCGGTTCCGTTCCACGTCCAGCCTTGTTTCCAGTATCTGGGTTACAAACTCGGCGACTTCCCGGCCTCCGAAGCTGCAGCCGATCACACACTTGCGCTGCCTATCTATCCGGAGTTGCCGACGGAACATCAGGACTTTGTAGTTGCATCAGTACGCGAATTCTATAATGCGTAATATCGCAGTTATTGGCGCCGGTCGGTGGGGGAAAAACCACGTTCGCACCTTCAACCAGCTCGGCGTCCTCGCAGCCATCGTAGAAGTTGATCCGAAGCTCCGCGATGTGATGATGCACGAGTACCCGGACATTCCGGTATATGATCGCCTTGATCCGGTGCTGAACGATCCGCACATCGTGGGAGCCTCAGTAGCGACGCCCGCTGAAACCCACTTCGAGATCGCAAAGAAGTTACTCAAAGCAGGCAAGCACACACTGGTTGAAAAGCCAATCACCCTCTTCAGTCAACAGGCGGAAGAGCTTGAGGCGTTGGCTCACAGCAAGAAACTGGTCTTGATGGTTGGCCATGTGCTGCTCTTTCATCCGGCGATCAAGAAGATGAAAGAGATGATTGCCGGCGGTCAACTCGGCTCGCTTCAGTACATTTACTCAAACCGGCTTAACCTCGGTACGGTGCGCAAGGAAGAGAACGCGCTTTGGAGTTTCGCCCCGCATGATATCGCCGTCATCGGCTTTCTGGTTGGATCCGATCCGGTTGAAGTGAAGGCGCACGGCGGCATATTCCTTCAGCCCGGCATCCATGACGTCACGGTCACGCATCTCACTTACCCCAACAACGTCGAAGCTCACGTTCATGTCAGTTGGCTGCACCCTTTCAAGGAGCAGCGCTTAGTCGTGATCGGCGACAAAGCGATGTTGGTGTTTGAGGACAGCCGCACAACGGATAAATTGATTCTCTACCCGAAAGGGATCGATTTCGTCGCTGGAAAGCCAGTCGCGAGAGACGCTGGATTTGAAGTTCTGACGTTTGACGGTGAGCAGCCGTTGACCGCAGAATGCAGACATTTCATCGACTGCATCGCCAATGGCGCGACGCCGGTTGCGAACGGCGCCAACGGTGTAGCAGTGCTTAAAGTATTGGAAAAGGCTCAGGAGGCTCTTACGGGCAAACCAACCCAACCACCGCCCCCACCCGTTGTGCAGCGGGATTACTTCGTCCATGAATCCGCTTACGTGGACGATCCGGTCGAAATCGGCAAAGGAACGAAAATCTGGCATTTCAGCCATGTGATGAAAAACGTTAAGATCGGTGAACGTTGTATCTTCGGTCAGAACGTCAACATCGACTCCGGCGTGATCATCGGGAATAACGTCAAGGTGCAGAATAACGTCTCACTATACACCGGTCTGATCGTCGAAGACGACGTTTTCCTCGGACCTTCCTGTGTGACGACTAACGTAACGAATCCCCGCTCGCAGGTGTTGCGTCATTCGCTCTATGAGAAGACCATTCTCAAGCGCGGCTGTTCGATCGGAGCCAATGCGACAGTTGTTTGCGGAATTACCGTCGGACGTTACGCCTTTGTCGGCTCGGGAGCAGTCGTCACTAAAGACGTCCCCGATTACGCGATGATGATGGGAGTCCCAGCCAAACAGGTCGGCTGGGTCAGCCGTCACGGACTGCCACTGAAGAAGGCCGATAAGAATGGCGTCTATACCTGCCCGGAATCCAGTTTGCGCTACAAGGAAGTCGAAAAGGGACTGCTTCGCTGCCTCGATCTTGACGAAGAAGCGCCCCTGCCGGACACTCTGCGCGATGGCAAAATTTTCTATGACGACATCGTCCATCCCGGACAGCGACTGAAGTAACCGGTTGACCGGAAGCAATTGAACCATAAAGGGGAGCGCCAATTCGACGCTCCCCTTTTTCATGTATCGATAATCACTTCGGTGGCTCCCCGATTTATCGGGCTTTGTCGGTAGAACGGGCGTCTCGCCCGTTTGCTTCCAACGCTTTCCACATCCGTTTGCTTCTGACGCCTTATCCACACCCGTTCGCTTCTGACGCTTTATCCACAACGGGCGAGACGCCCGTTCTACCGAGCTTTTCAAGGAACTACGGTATCGTCAACAGAAAATCGTCAAATAGCGCTGGAGCGACATCCATCGAGACTGACAATGCAATACCCACCGGTGTCGGATTAGTAGCAAATGGCGCTTCTACAGCCCACCCACCGATTGACGTTCCTCCGACGGTCGCAGACGCTAACCCGTTCGCCTCGTGATATATGAACTCGATTGGGCGATCCAACGGGAATGTATCCCACCCGTGGTTGAGTTCCTGAGCAACGCCATCAATGCACCGAATGATCTGCCAACCGCCGCCCTGTGGACTAATCCCGATCAGTATGTAGTTTCTAAGATCTATGAATTTCGGCAACAAGGCAATTCGGGAGTATTGACCGGTCGGATCGAGCACTTTCACGCGATAAGTGCCAATTCCCATCGTAACGCCGTTTAATTTAAAGGCATAAGTACCATAATCGCTTCGTGCAGTTACTGCCATTGCCGAATTTAGACTGTCCCATTCCAGTTCCGCAAAACCCTGCCTTTCGCCCAGCCCAGCGAGCAGTCCATCCACAGCCCAGCTCCCGATCACCTGATCGCTTGAAAAGTCGGCGCGGTAGAGGATGGTGGTGTCGGGAACTACAACGACTGAAACGGTTTCTGAACTGAAAGCTCGTCCATCGGAAACATCGACTTGTAAAGTAAATTCACCTACAATGTTAGGCGCTACCCAGCGCACTTGAGAACCTGAATCCAGAAAGATGCCGCCAGACGCCGACCAGACATAGTTAAGGCTGTCTCCATTCGCATCTGTTGCCGAGCACACCACTCGAACTACTCCTTCGGTTCGAATACTGTCAGGGTCAACAGTTAAGCTCTCAATGACCGGACGAGCATTCAAGAAGTCGCGTTGAACAACAGTCACGGTGAAAGGATGCGCAGTTTCACCGTATTGGTCAGAGACGCGAACCCAGATTTCGTAGGAAGAGGTCTGCACTGGGGGAATCCAATAGGTAACACTGCCGGTAGTTGGAACGAAATGACCTACCGAGCAGCTCCAGGATACCTGAACGATATCGCTGTCCAAGTCTGTCACATAGCAGATGATTTTTAGTGAATCGCCTACTTCGACCGAATCAGTCTCGTCGCCAAATCGGATACTATCGATTGTGGGAAGATGATTCGAGTAGAGTGGCGAAACGCTCTCGGTTGTACAGGAGGCTAGCGACAGCCAGATCATTCCTGTGAATCCGAATGAAATCGCAAATGACCAATTCCTTGAATTAGCTTTCATTGGAGTGTATCCTCAACCGCAGGAGTTGAAGTTTCCGATGGTGCAAGATCAACAAACATAGATGTATTGACTCCTGATGCAATTTCTGGAACGGTAAATCGACAACTTCCTGCATGATGGTCCACGACGACATTGCCCGGTCTGAAACCGACCAACTGAGCTGTAACTTCGACGTTGCTGACAACGTCCGGCGCAAAATACATCTCAAAGGTCACATCGCGCAGTGAAACATTGCTTTCATTCGAAACATCCAGTCTCAAACGGGTTTGCGTTACCTCAAGCATAGTTACTCTCAAGCCCTCCCAACCAGATACACGTTCGATCAGCGTTCGCAACGGAGCCTTCCAAACGCCCAGCGAATCCATCATTGCGGGGAGTTTTTGAGCTACGTCGAAGGCATTTTCTTCTTCAAGTGTGCTGGGATTCAAAATCGCCGTGTACAATCCGCCAGCTTTACGAATTCTGCGAAGATCTTGCTCCATCGCGCCTAACAGCTCAGATCCGCCTTTTATCCCGCCATAAGTGACCCACTCGTCAGCGGAAACCTGACATTTTGGGAGCGTCGCGAGATTTCTGTATTGCGCGAAAATCCACCACCCGCTGGTGCGGATTACTTGGTCAGTCGGACCGTAATAGCGTTGCTGTGGATGGCCGAGAATAAAGCTGATTTCGTTCCTCGCCGCTGCTAATCCAAACGCAGTTCCATACCCCCAAATCGGAGCGGCGATTCCATTCGGTTTTCGTCCTACAATACGCTCGAGTCGAGCGATCCCTTTCTCAACCCAGTCGAATTGATTGTCGTTATGACTATTCAGCATCGAAGTATCAGTTCCGGCCATTATCAGGTCGCCGAAATCATTGCTTGATAAGCTAAATCGGTCGCCGACAGTTTCAGGATTGATAATGAGGTCGAATTCCTGACCAACGTCCTTTAGTCTCTGAGCCAATCGCAATACGGTCTCTGGAGCCCCCACTCCCTCCACCACCACCGCGCCGCCAGCCGTATAACCGCCGGGCCAGACACGGATATCAACCAGCGGCTTTCCGCTGAGCCAACTGAATCCATTCAGGATCATTTTCTGAAGTATCAGACCGTTATCCTTGTGTGGTTGAACAGCATCTGGTGTGAAACTGAACCAGACAACCTTGCCTGCCACATATGAACCGTGAGCGACGAATGTAGGCGTCGAAACTGCGCTGCGCCCGGCGTTATGCCAGTATGGCTGAAACCACCAGGCGTCGCTCGTCATTCTCGGCTCAACGAGGTTCATCCCGACAAAGCCATTGTATGTGAAGAACTCGAGGTGTTCCCCGGGCGGGATCATCGCGGTAATCGGCCCGCTGCCGCTTAGGATGAACGCCGTTCCACCGGCGACATCGGCAGCTTGGCCAGCCAACATTCCGCCGAGCATCTGTTGCAGGAAATCGTATCCAACCCACGAACCGTTTTCATCACGCACTCCGGCAGACCAGCAAAGCATCAGCTTTCCGCCCTTCGCAACAAAGCGCTTAACGCCAAGTTTCTCGTCATTCGAAAGCAGAAGACATCCCGGCAGCACCACCATATTCACATCATCTGGAAGCGCGGTCAGACCGGGTTCTTCCATAATTCTAAAGCTGATGTTGTGTTGAAATAATAGCTCCTTCCAATAGTCCACCAGTCGGACATTTTGTCGGGAATCCGGCGTCCCGAGAAGCTGCCAGGCTTCAAAAGCCGCCGCTTTCGGTCGTCGCATCTCGCCGGCGTACCAGTTCGTATCAGCCAACGGCCACGGATCAAAACGATGATAATACGGCCATAGAGTATCATAGACAGTCGTGTCCGGCCTGAGGAATTCTTCCGTTCTCACCGGATCGATAATCAATACATTCGGAGCGCCATATAGCGTGACCGCGGCCGACTGCCAATCGAAGACGTCAAATCGACCAAGAATCTGCTTCATTACCTGAGTATAGCCCCAGATACCTAACGCCGTCAGGAAAAGTGCAAGACTAATGAGCTGGAAAAGGAAAGATCCGAACCGTCCCTTGAGTCTCGCCCATTTCGATTTTGGCGGTTGTGGAGGTTGAGGCTTTCTCGGCTGTCCTTGACCGGGACCCGGCCTAACCGTTCGCATAACTCCCACGGCAGGTCTTTTCCCTTCCATTGGCCTTGCCGGCGCTGGCGTCGCAGGTTGATTTGGCTGAGCTGGCTGCTGATTCAACGCCATTCCTCGTCAGTCTTCTTGGTTATCTCAGTACGGCGTTTATTCAAGATTTCGACACTCGTTCGAACGAATCCTTGACCACCCATTTTCGGCGCTTCAGGCTGTTCCGTCGGCGTGGATTGTGTTCCTTTTGGCGTGGAGCCTGTATCTTCCTTCTTCGACTCTGGCTTTGGCAGAACGGCGGTGCTGCGACTGCCGGTTGGGGAATAATAAACAGATTTACCGACCGGCGTTCCCGGCGCGAGCGCCAAGGGCTTTGCGTTGCCTTGCAAGAAAGTATCGGGGAGCTTCTTTGGTAGAGAAGCTAATACTCTATTTAGAGCATCTTCCTTTGAAGGAGTCGCTTGAACCTCCGTCTGTTCGGCAGGTTTGGACTCTGACGCCTCTGGCAATCGCGTCACTGACGCAGCCGTTTCGTTGACTGGCGGTTTGGGATACGACGGAGCTTTCATCCGAACCGGTGTAGCGTCGGAATGACGCCGCGCAGGCGCGATCTTCATAGAGCGTTCAATCGGCTTCAGTTTTGGTGTATCTTCATCAACTGTCGCGGCGGTAATGATTATTGCAGCGGCTTTCTCGGTACGCTCGATTGGCGTTTTTGCTGCAACTTCCTCAGAACTTGAGTTTGGTTGTTTTTCGAGAGTATCTATCGAATTGCGGCTTAAAACTTCTTCAAAACGGATTCCCGATATCTCCTGCACAGACGGCTTGGAAGCGACAAGTTCTCTCTCAATTCGCTTTGGAGGTTCCTCAAACCGGATCCCGGTCGTCCTGACCGTCGGCGTTGGCTCGGTTGCAGCGGTAGGCGTTGGCTTAGGCTCTGGTTGAGTAGTAACCGTCGCTGCGACTTCTGCCAGAGGAGATTGCGCAGGAAGAGGTTCAGTCGGACGGACTCTTACAGACTTCTCATGAACTGGATAAGACTTATCAATCTTTGGAATCTCATACGCCTCGCTATTCTTCCGCACTGAGACTGCCGCCTGACTATATTGACTCTTTTTGGGAAAAAGGAGATAGAATACAAACCAAAGAATCAGTATTCCTCCAATAGTCGCGCCAACATTGAACATTACATTCAATGTTTTCTTATGCTTGGCAGATAGACCACCGCCACCGCTTGGTCCCACAACAAGTGAAAAGTTCGATTCCGGTTTCATCGGCGGCAACTTGACATAAAGAGCCCCATCGACCACATTCATTTCACAATTCTGACTGATAGACTTCGCCTCCATTAGCTCAGCGGGTACATCTCGCGGAGGAAGAATGCGTAGAACCGCTTCTCTTACGGGATTTAAACCAACGTTGCGAAGCGTAACCTCAACAGATGAAGGCGTCGATGAAGCTGTAAGAATCAATCCTTCGCGTTGACGAATCCACATATTGACTTCTTGAGCGGTCGCGCGCCATACGTTGGAACGCTGTAAAATTCGTTTAAGAGTAGTCTCGATAGTTTGTGGAAAGTGTTCAATCGCGAGGAATTGACTGTGATAGTTGAGCTTATATAGACCCCGTTCGTCGTACACTCGATCAAATTCTCTGAGCATAACGTCTGACATTCTGGATGGTTCCGAAACATTAACTTTCACAAACAAATCATAATCATCCAGTTCACCTTTCGGGAAAAAGACCAATCCGGCTCCCGGGTAGCGCGATCCTTCGGGGATATAACGAGGATAATCCCTATCAGGCGACTCGTCAGCGAGAAAATGCGTTATACCGGCGGTTTTTGCCGCTTTAAGTGTATTGTTGTCATATCCCAGTTCGGGAGGGCGGAAACTGGTTGGGCGAGGTCCGTGCAATGACAGGTACCCTGATGCTTTATTCATACGTTGCAGTTGCAATTCATATGATTGACCAGTAAAGGGCGCATGACTGTCGCCGTGAATACCGAGTTGAGCCTTGGTGGATAATATCGATTCCATCGCCGAAGGAAATCTCGATGCTTCATTCGTCAAAATGTTAAATGTACTCGGGATATTCAAACGACGAAACACCGATGTAATCCGCTGAACCTTGTCAAATTGATCTTCAATATCGCCATGAACCATCATTGCGCAGCGATTGCCATTAGGCCACGGAGTAATTTCAGCTACACCAGCTCCATTCAGCCAATGAAATATCTCGCGCGCCCATTTTATCGCCATCACACGATTCGTCGAGTCAACATGCAAACCGTCAAGATTAGCTCCAAGCCAGACAATCCTTCCACCGCTCGGTCTCTGCCGAACAACGACGCCAACCATCCTATTAGCTGCGGCTGAAGCCGTATCCTTAAATCCGTCGCTTGTCCAATACCCGCCAATTGCATTGCTGTCGCCAGCGACAAAAAACATCGGAGAAACATAGGGTGTGAATCGTAAGTAATAACCAGGAGGAATCGCGCATCCTCCGGGCACTCCACCACGCATTTGAAACGCCATCGCTTTACCGGTTTCGATAGAAGACGTCTGGATGCTCCCACCGGTAGTTTCATTGAGGAAGTCCCAACCACGCCACCCGTTATGTTCATCTCGGGTTGCGACTGCCCAAGTCATCAACACGCCATATCCAGCATCGAGATGTCTCTCTAAACCTGTAAGCTGCTTATCACTTAAGTGGCTGACATTCGGAAGTATCAGCAGCTTACCCTTCGTGTCGCTCTCAAGAATCGCTTCAGACGCGGTGTCTGCGGTAAGCCCTGCACTCGTAAGTAAATCGAGCCAGACTGCGGTCCAGTTATTGAGCGACGATTCAACATCGCCGGGCGTTATTGCCCGTGCAGATTGAGCCGACCGGATTACTATCGCGTCGGCTGCATCAACCTTCCCCGCGATCAACGCAAGGAAAAGCAGGAGAGTCAGCTTCTCACATTTATTTCCAGACAGGAGTCTCATCCCTACGGCCTTCTGGAGAATCTTTACGAGCGGGTCGAGCTTCGGGCAACGTGAACCGACGCATCGTGGGAGCTTGAGATTCGCCGCTTTGTGGAGGCGGCATTGGCGGCGTCTGCCCACCGAATCCCTTCATAAACGCAGCCTGAGCGCTGCTATACGCCGGATCGGGCGTCGATGGCTCGGCATACTGTGGTTGCGGATACTGCTCATTATTCTGACCCATAACCGGTTGCGGCGGCGCACTCTGTGGCTGGACGGCATAAGACGCCCCTGCTACGATCGGCGTAGTCGCGGTTTGCGTTGGTGCAGGTTGAGGAGCGGATCCCACAGCAGCGGACGGCGCAGTTCCAGCTTGAGGATGATCGACGATAGTCACACCGTCATCATTCTCCATCAGCGCTTTCATATCCTCAGATAGGACATCTGAGAATTTCGCCATCGCCTCCTGTTTCCTTTTCTCCTTCACTCGGAACGTCATGTATGAAGCTACCGCCACAATAAGAGTGATAATCGTGGAGATTAGGATAATCGTCGAAAGAATCGGAACTACGTCCATCTAAATTTCCTGTCTTATAACCTGAATGCGTCAGGCCGCATTAGAGGGGTTTATCCCCAAGACGTCCCTGGCGCTCCATGTGCCCCCAGGACATTTTAACGCCAATCAGCTCTTCAAATGTGGCGATGAGTTTGGCGACGTCAACTAATTGAATAAACACCGTTCGATAAATCAACGCGAACGGCACGAGTTTAATACTCTCTCGCTCGATTGCGACCGTGTGCATCGCCGCGAGAGTATCGAGCATTGTCAATTGCACCCACCAGAATACGATTAGCGGCGACATCCCGAAGAGCAGCGCCACCACCAGAAAGAGCAAATTCGCTACAACATTCATCAGAGGCCAGAGAATCGCTTCAAATATCATCTGCCAGAGTGTCACCATTACGCGCCAACCCGAAGCTGGATTAATCAGATGCAAGCTGTGCTTACGAATCGACTGGAGAATGCCTCGCGTCCAGCGATAGCGCTGTTTGAGTAATTGGAGCAGTTGCTCCGGTGCTTCCGTATAGCTGATAGCTCCCGGTTCGTAGTCGATTCGGTACTTCTTGGTAAGAACCTTCAGAGTAAAATCGCAATCCTCAGCGAAAGTATCATCATCCCATCCGCCGACGTCGATCACAACACTCCGTCTAAAGAATCCCATTGGACCCGGAACGATATTTACCGCCTGAATCAGGGCTTGCGCACGTCGAACGAGGTTCAAACCTTCGATGTACTCAAGCGCTTGAAGATATGTCAACATGTTTCGACGGTTGATCACCTTTACATTCCCGGCGACCGCGGCAATGTGGGGATCGGCAAAATGCCGCATCCCCATCTTCAGGCTGTCCGGGTGCAACTTGCTGTCCCCATCGACGCATACAACGACATCGCCGGTAGCAGAAGAGGCGCCATAATTCAGAGCATTGGCTTTACCCAGGTTCTTCTGTGAGATGACTCGCACTAAAACATTGCCATGCCATCCTTCCCACCGCCTCGCAACTTCAAGAGTATTATCTTTCGATCCATCGTTGATTACGATGATCTCGAAGTTATCGTAATTCAATTCGAGCATCGATTTTATCGATTCTTCGATGCCCAGCGATTCGTTGTAAGCCGGAAGTAGAATGGAAGCCTTGAGCTGTTGATTGGATTCGTCAAAATTCTCGTCTTTGGATTGATTCAAGTGGAGAAATGACATATAAATCAGCGCTACATAGCGGGCGACTAACAGGAGTAGAAAGAACAACAGGGATACAATAGAAACGTTCACAATAACCGTTGGAACCGACACCTTCGAGTTGAGGAGTACTAAATATGTACCCAGCGTAATCGAGCCGAAGATAGTAAAGATAATTCCAAGAATGAATCCATACCCCCAAACTTTAGTGCCGCGCTTCTTCAGCCCGAGCCATGGAATTACCGGTGTACGATAGTCCTGCGGGCGACGCGGTTCTTTGGGTGTAGTGTCAACTTTCTTTGGTTCTTCTTTAGCGGCGTTTTTCGACTTCTTACCATCTTTCTTCTTCTTTCCAGTTTCGATTGCGGTTTCGACTACTTGTTCTATAGCCATGGCAACAGGTAGGGCAACCGGGGATACCGCCGCTGACTCAACGGGCAGCATCTCCTTAGGAACACTCTGTGTAACCGGTTTCGGAGACGGTGCGCTGACTGAACGGTTAAACGAATCCACATCGTTAGGATCGAATCCCTGCCAGAAATCAATCTCGCCGCTTTCGTCCTCAGGCTCGTCAAACAACTCCGCAAATAAATTTCTATTCGCAACGATGTGCTCCGGTTTTTCCGCATTCAGAGAGTCTAAATCATCTTGTTTCTGTTCGGGCTCTTTTGGCGACTCCGGAGATTCGCCGCTCACTTGATCGGACCTTTCGAGCTCTAACGGATTGGCGCTCCCGTCATCTGTCCAAGACCAGATGTCCTTTAAAGCGCGCTTTGGCCCCTTCGGTGGAAGCAATTGATCTTCTGGGGGCATTATTTACCTTTCAATCGTCAGAGAAACGGAGACCCCACGGTAATGATATTCCCCATCAACGCGAGTTGTTGTGAGGTCGAGCAGGGCGCCCGAAAGGTAAGCCCACCGAGTCATTTTCCATTGTATCTGAGCGCTGAAGTTTCGTAAAGCATCATTAGTACTAAGCACGCGACCGACTCCGCCATGAAGCTCATAACTCCACCTGTCCAATGTGTTCTCAAGTTGAGCGACGAGGCTTAGCGTCTGGTAGTTTTTTGGCGACCAGTACTCAGGAACAAACCGCTTGGCTGAAACGGTCTCATAGCGTAATCCGACCTGAAGGAGCTTACTGAGTACTCGACGCACTTCAACTGCGATGTCGGTTCGAGTGTTGCCGTCCGAAACCGCGAACAGGGCTAACTCCCCTTCGGATATCCACAAAGGACTGTTCTGGTACCGGCCAATCACTCCCAACTTATCGGATTTGAGTCTTGCGTGCCACGAAGCTAACTTGCGAGTTGATGCAAGATCGAATATCGCCTCTTGCGACTGGTAGTAAGCGAGAGCATTCAAGCCAATCAGGCTTGGAACATCCTTAAAGTTGTGCTCAACCTCAATTCGCAGTGAGCGAGGCTTATGCAATTCAAATGTATAGTATTTCAGTTGTCCCGACGCCCGCGTGAGAGGATCGATTCGATAGTCAAGTTGTCCGAAAAGAAACCAGCCAATTTCAGAGTATTCATCGACGAGAACAGGATCATCCTGCTCAAAATTGACCTTTCCCCAACCCACCTGCGCTCGCATACGGTAGGATAAATTGATCGATCCTGTGATCCGCGTTTCGCGCAGGTGAAACTGCTCACTGTCCCTCGCATCCTGAACATAGACTTGTGCGCCGCGGATCAACGTGCCCTTCAGCTCGCTCATCGCCTTCTGCGCCTTTTTATTCCCCGGATCTTGTGCGAGGATTCGAGTATAACCATCATAGGCAGAGTAAGGATCGCCTCGCCAGCGAGCTATATCAGCCAGTGCGACCTGACAATCGAGCGATTCGGGATTGATTTGCAGCGCGTCCTCGTAAGCCTTTGTCGCCCGGTCGTAATCGCCTTGCCACGAATAAATCTGAGCCAGTCGGACACGATAATCGAAGTTTCCGGGAGCGCGCTCAATTAACTCCTGATAGATTTCAACCGCCTCACGCAACCTTTGTGCGGCGACCATCATCTCGGCCATCTCGACCCGGATACTCTCATCTTCGGGACGCTGGACAATGATCGTTTTATAATGGGTTGTCGCTTCATCGAGCTGCCCTACCGCAGCGAGGGTTTGAGCCAACTCTTTTCGCTTCTTCCAATCTTCCGGTCGCGCCTTCACTTGAGCTTGAAGGCTGTCGAGTTCAGCCGCACGATAGCTTTTCTGACGCTTGTGAATTTCCTCCAGCAACGCCTTGAGCTGCGTGTCGTTCGGCTTTCTTTCCAACAGGTAATTGACTTGAGTTTCAGAATCCCAATACTGCTTCATATCGAAGTAAAGCCCGGCAAGCCGGCGTCGGGAAGCGAGATCTTCCGAATCCTTCTCGATTGTCTTTTCCAGTCGGCGAATCATCGGTCCAAGGTCGCGATTGAGCCAGTCAATCCCCTCTTTGGCGCGAATGTTATCTGGTTCTCGAGAGACTACCGCTGAATACTGTTCTCGAGCTTCATCATAGCGTCCTTCCCTGCGCAACGCGTCAGCATAGCCAAGTCGTATGCGTGTCGAGTCTGGGTACTGGTCGAGTTGTTTTTTGAATATCCCTTCCGCTTCCTCGATCGAAACGTCTTCCATCACCATACACTCGGCCAGACTGAGTTCTGCTTCCGCATTGTCAGGCTGAGCAATAGTAATCAAGCGAAATTCTTGCAGCGCTTGCGATGAGTTACCAGACCATACGAGAATCCGGGCGCGCTCCATCCGGATTCGGGAATCGAGCGGATAGAGCCGCATATAGCGATCGTAGGCGAGAATTGAAGAATCGAAATTCGGCGCCGCAGCAAAATAACGCGCCAGAGCGAGTAACACGGTGGTATCGTTAGGAGCGCTTCTCAGACGCGCCTGATACTGTGCAATTTGCTTGGCGTAGCGGTCATCACGACGTTTCTGGATCTCTGCTTCGAGTTTCTTCGCTTCTTCGTCATCCGGCGCAGCAGTCAGGCGACGCTTTATCAGTGAATCCGCTTCCCATTCACGCTTCTCTTCCATGTAGAGCTTGGCAAGCTCATTGGCGACTTTGCTGTCCGGTTCTTTCTTTAACGCCGCAGTTAATTTCTTTTCACGGTACCCCGGAGCGTCCACGATCTTGCTGATCTTCCGTTTACTCTCCGAATTGCCAGGCGAGGCGCTCTGTGCGCGCCGGTAGGCCGTTAACGCCCCCTCCTCATCTCCTTTCCAATAAAGCAGGTCTCCCAAGAGATTGTTCGCTTCAACGTTACCCGGCTGATTCGCCACAACAACCGCCGCTTCTTCACGGGCTTTATTAAAGTCTTTGCGCCATGACAATCGCTTTGCATACTCGAGTCGGCTGACATTATCGTCCGGTTTGACTTCAAGATATCGCCCAAGCATCTCAAGAGAACCCTTTTCGTCGCCTCGCTGTTTCAAGAATTTCGAATACTCAAGCAGCGTCGAAGCCGAAACATTGGGCTGCTTTACGCGTTGTTCGTAATCCTTCTGTTGAGCGACTTCAATATTCCCGCGATTTTCATCATCCATCTTAAAGTATTGCGCATACAATGGATTATTGGGATCAAGCTTTCTCAGAATTGAGACGTGCGGCATCGCCTTATCCTTCTGATCCAGCCTAACCAACATCGCCACCAACCTTCCCCGAGCGGGAGCGTCATTTGGCATATCCTTCAGGTAATCCTCGTATGTCGCGATCGCTTCCATCAGAACGCCTGATTGCTCAAGCGCGATGGCGCGAGTCAACTTCTCCCGCGATCCTTCTGTCTGCGTCCATCCGATTGCAGCAAGAAGGAGGATCGCGAGGGGGATTATATGGATGCGCCGAATCACTTAGGCAACCGCCTTGATGAAGTTGCGAGATACGTCAGTCACCTGATACATAAGGTCGTTCACATTATCTGCGTCTTCGGGATAGACTGATACCGCGGTGAGAACGTTCACATGCTTATCGATCTGAATATTGAATTTCTCCAACAGCTCGCTCTTCATTTCGTTGAGCACACGACGGGTAAAAGCCTGCGCTCCCTTTCGGTCGGTATCCTCCAGGACAACGACAACTTTATCCATATATCGGCAAGCGGTGTCACTCACGCCGCGCAATGAAGCCGTAACAATATGAGCAACGCGCATGACCAGTTCGAGACCCTGTGGGAGCTGGGGATTTTTGGGAAGCTCGCCGGTATAGACCATTTTAAACGAGACCAGCGTGCAGCGCGTTTTGGTTTGATTCGATTTCCAAATCTGGCGATGTACGAGGTCGCGGAAGGCGGCCGGCGTTACGAGATTTGGCTGGCTGGCTGCAAGATCGCCAGATCGACCACTTGCGCTTAGTCCTTCGACGAGATCTTCCGGGAGCGATTCGTGTGCGCGCAAAAGGCTTCGCCTGGCGATAAGATCCTCATAAGTCCCATAACTCCTCAGCGACTTTTCGAGCGCCCGCAGAATATCGGTCGGATTGAAAGGTTTGAAGAATAAGCCATCCGCGCCTGCGAGCTTGGCTTGTTGGTAGGTGAAGCGAAGCGTGCGCTCTTCGCTGAAAAAGAAAATCGGCAGTTTGGGGAAACTCTCCCGTAAAGCCTTCAGCGCTCTCTGCCAGTTGTGCCCGGATCGTGATATGTTGAGTAGGAACAGGTCGCAATCGAGACCGAGCATCTGAGTTGCGAGATCCTCGAGCGAATCGAACGGCATAACCTGACTGCCACGCGGAAAGATCTCCTCCAATTGGGCGACTGTATCCTCATCTCCGTCCAGCACGCCGATATGGATCGGGACGTCGCTAACGGAAAATCCGGCGGCTGCGCCCTGCATCTCGTTGGGATGTGTGTCGGCGCGCATCTCCTGACGAAGACCAGCGCCAAATTCCATCTTTACCCGAAACGACATCGGAGGAGTCTGCTTATCCACCAGTTTGTGGACGTTGAAGAATCGCTGCAAACCCTCTCTTGTCTCGGTTCGAGAAAGCGAGAATGCACCGACAGCGGCGTCTTCAATCAGTTGAATGATCCTTAATGCGGTCGGGCTGTTTGGCTCGCCGGTGGTGACCAGCGTCGTGACTCCCAGCGCGTCGAGCGAGTTCATCAGCGAATAGACGTAGTTGACGAGGTGAGGCTCACGCGCCATTGCGAGTAATGGCAGCAGAGTGTCGAAGGCGAGTCGGCTGCAGTTGTAGTGCTGGATGTACTGCTCGAACTCTCCCAGCAACTGGACAATCGTCCCGTAATGGAATTTCCCGCTCAGGATCTCCTTAGGGTATTCCATTAATACGAGCCTGTTCTCCATCAGATGCGATTCGAGTGAAATCCCGACCGTCTCGGCCTTCAGGATGACGTTCTCAATCCTGTCGCTCGATATCAAGATCCCGTTTTCGCCATTCTCTATTCCAGCCAGCAAGAATTGCAGAACGGCAGTCGTCCGACCCGATTGCGACGGACCATGAAGGACATAACTGCGTTTGCTGTAAAGTCCGCCGGTGGAGGCGTCCAGAAAGTCGAGCCCTGAGGCTATTCGCGAGTAAAGCATTGTCGTACCGTTTCCCTTTTTCCAGAGTTAACGCCGGACAATTTAAGCGGGGGCGTTTAAGACAGGGTGAAACCTCCGTTAGATAATCGTTTTAATTTTGTTTATTTTTCAAATCGCAAAAATAGTTCTCTCTGATTTCGATAATGCTGCTAATCAATCGCTTGTATTTCATTGTGTAACCCGCACAGCTTCTACGATCTCCTTTGAACCGACCCCCTAATAGCTGTGCGGGCTACACAACCGCTTGTATTTCATAGGGTAAACCGCACAGCTCCTGCGATCTCATTTAAACCGACTTCTAATAGCTGTGCGGGCTACATAATCGCTGCCAGCAACTATTTTCTGAATGTTTCTCTCGCGCCCCACACCAAATAGCGAGAAGCCCTCTTTGTTTTCAATAACGCCGTCGAAAACGTCGCTGTCTATCACATACCGCTCCTTATGAAGCTCGATGAGGCGTAAACCGCAATCTGTTTTGACTTGTATGATTGAAAGTGTTATATTACGGATCAGGTGTGAAGGGGAGAGTCACTCCTTTCCTAAATACAATCGGAATAAAACTATCACCCCAATTTCCAGTATTACCCTCAGCGCTGAACTCCTCGGCGGAGTCAAGCTCCGACGTGGACGGCGATTACTTGCCGGCTTCGCTACCCAGAAGGTGGTCGGTCTCTTTTGTCATCTACTGGACGCTGGACGTGAACCGATTGCTCGCGACAAAATGATGGCGATGTTCTGGGGTGAATCACCTGAAGACCAAGCCCGATATAATCTTCGATTCGCTCTTTGGAACATTCGCAAAGTATTCAAGGAGAGCGAAGACGATCCCGATCCTCTGATCAGCACTCGCAACGTCTGCCAGCTTAATCCTGATCTCAATTACCAGATCGACAGCCAAATGTTCGAGCGTTCGCTTGCTGCATCTCCCTCGCCCGACCGTCTCGTCATTCTCGCACAAGCGCTCGAATCCTATAAAGGGCCATTTCTCGACGGCTTCTCCCTTAGAAACCTCGCGCAATGGGAGGAATGGCTTTTCCAGCGACGCGAATCTCTTCACCAGTCTTTCCTTACCGCTTCACTTGAAGTAGGTCAGTCCGCTCTGCAATCCGGTCAAGCCTCCCTCGCGTCAACTGTACTTTTACGCGCGCTCCAGTTCGCTCCCGATTTGGAACAAGCGCACGAGATCCTCATTCGCGCCTACGCAGATCTCGGTCGCACATCCGCCGCTTTGAGACAGTTCAGCATCTATTCGCAAGTTATGAGGCGGGAACACAGCGCCCCGCCTAATCAGGCGATTGTCCAACTCACCGAACAACTCCGCACCGGAACTTACAAGCAAACCAAGACGCAACCGCTGTCCGAAGATTTAGCTCCTGTCCGAATCGAACCAGAATTACCTCGCGTTCCCATAACGGTTGACGAATCGCTGCCGCAAAGCCAGACTCCATCTGAACGCCTTCCTCAACAGGAAAAGACGGCTGACGTCCCGTTTATTGGACGAAAGCAGGAGATGAAGGATATTCAGGGATTGATTGCTGAGGTGATTTCCGGGCAGGGAATGGTGTTGATCATCTCGGGCGAGATGGGAATTGGGAAGACTCGCCTGTTCAGCGAACTATTGCTCCAGCTTCCGATGGAATTTCTGGTGGGAGTCGGTGAATCTCGAGAAATCGAATCTACGCGACCGCTTGAAGATGTAATGCAGGTGCTCGAGTCCATTGGCCGCGATCCACGCCTCACACCGGAAAACCGGGCAGAATTGAAGGCGCTGTTCGAACTTCAGGAGAAGATAATCAGACGAGAAGAAGAAACGTCTGAACCTCATCTGCTGGAAGGAATTCGCCGCTGGATCGTCACTCTCGCGCAGCGCCAGCCAATTTTAATCGCACTCGACGATATGCACTGGGCTGGCGAACCGCTGCATAAAATTTTTTCAACACTGGCGCAGGAAGTCAAGCGTCTTCCGATTCTACTGGTCGGAATTTTCAGAACCTTTGAAGAACAATCCGAGGAGGTTGTCGCCTCTGCGCTGATCTCAATCGCACGCACCGGCCGATTGAGAAGAATCGAGTTGGGCAGTCTCTCTTACGATGACACAATCCAGATCATCCAAGGAAAAGCGCCTGTCATTCACTCCGGCTTATCCGAAAATGAACTTCAACGAATCTATGAATATAGTTCCGGTATTCCACTCTATGCGGTAGAGCTTGCCAATTCATTGCTTGAAGGGCAGACCGAGTTTATCCGTAGTCCCGCCCTCGTAGATCAGCCAGACTTTACACCAACTACTCAGCGTAAGCTTGTGCCGCCATTAATGCTTAAAATAGCGGCTTTCCGTCTTACTCAGCTCCCGCCTGATTATTCCAAACTCTTGAAAATTGGGTCTTTGGTGCTGGATGAATTCAGCATCGATCTCGCGCAAGCTTTTACCTCGATGGAGCAAGACCCGCTCGAAGATATGCTGGTGGATCTTGAGCATCGTAATTTGCTTCACCACCTCGATCACGGAGGCAAGCTTGCCTTTGCGTGGAATCACCAGATGATTAAACTGGCGATTTCAGACAATATCCCGGAACTCGAACGAAAACGTCTCTTCCGCGAAATTGTGCATGCGATGGAAACGACTGGCGAACCGATCAGCACCGACGCTCTTGCTTATTACCTGTATAACGCTGGCGAACGAGCTATGGCCATCGAGCCTTTGCTCGCAAGCGCGCGATTCTGGTTCGGGTATGGAGATCGCACGGCTGGATTACGTTATTCTCGTGTGGCTTACGAAATTGCACTTGAACGGTTAACGCAAGAACCGGAAAAGATGATCAATGTGATTCTTAGTCACACTGAACTCATGATCGAACTCGGCTTGATTAAAGGCGCAATCGACTCGCTTACGCTTGCCATCGATGGAATCACCACCCGCCCTGACGACCGGTCAAACCTGCTCGACCGTCGAGCTGCGCTCACGAAAATGCTCGGAACTGAACATGACCAACCAACAGTTGAACGACGCCCGCTGGCAATGGTCACAGCCAAACGCGCACTTGCCAATGTCAAACTCCTTCAAGGTGACACAGAAGGCGCTGCGAAACTCCTCGCTGAGGTGGAAGCCACGCTCGAGGGTATGCCAGATAACAAAGAAACCTTGCGCAATACTGGCCTGCTCTTTAAGACAAAAGCAAAAATCCATATGCACCGGCAGGAGATCACTCACGCGATTCCGCTCCTTGAAAGCGCCGCAGAACTCCTCAGATATCATGGGACTCCACAAGAACTGGCAGAGAACTATCGACTGATCGGGCGCGCATATCGACTCACAGGCGAGTTTTCCAAGGCAGGCGATGCGCTTGAGAACTGCTATCTGATGGTTCAAGGGGATGAACCATCCGGTGAATTGGTCTCCTATCTGCACGAAGTCGGACTCCTGCTGGCCGCTCAAGACCGCTATCTGGAAGCTGAGGAGTTTCTTAGTCGCGCGTTGGACGTATCACGCAGCCGTGCGATTGTAACATCGCAGTTACCCATCCTACTGACTGACTACGCCCGCGTCCTTACTGAAAAAGGCGATAAAGAAAGGGCGCATCAGATCGCCAAACAGGCGGAGGAAACGAGCGAAAATCTCTCTAAGTGGGGAGAACTCCTCGATTCACCGGGGTAATATAGGTCTATTGATAAAGCCCTGATTAAACATCAATCTTGCCTTTACGACCCGCCTTTTTCCCTTCCGCAATACACTTCATTAAGTCGAATTATAAATCTACTATTTTATGGACTATTAATTATTTACTTTCTAAACGACAAGTATTGACTCATCCTCCTCAAGTTTGTATCTTTTATAATCATAGCGCACTGCTTCTGAGAAATGATACCGAGTTGCATTCATTGAGACACTAATTGCGTTCGTTTTCAATACAACAAACAAGAATGTCCGTCCCACAGAAAGTAACTTAGTATGGGGGTATTAACAGGTAGCGATTTAGACTCTTGGAGGGCGGTCAGGAATGACCGCCCTCCAAGAGTCACTTCAAGTTAATATTCTCCTTAATATTACTACTTCATCGATTACTTCAGTCGCTCGTAAAGGGAGTATGCAAATGATTTCACACAACCGAAAACTAAGCCTTTCGCTTGGGATGTTCTGCCTTGTCCTCATTGCGATCGGCGTGATGGTTTGGCCGCCGCCCAAGGACGCCCTCGCCGTTGACACCACATTCCGCGCGAGAGTGGATTGGAATGGCCGCACTCCCAGAAACAATGAAATACGGTTGATACTCACCACCCGCGCTGCGGTTGATGGGCTTACCATTGAAACCCGGGTTATGAATCTTGTGAGAAACGTCGAAGACGTCAGCACTTATCAAGTCGTCTTCACACCGAATCGTCAAGCGCGGGTATGGGATGTTACGCTCATTAATGTCCGGCAACACCTGTGGATTCCGAAGCTTATGCCAATACGAGACCGTCAAGAAATACTCGCCGGTGTAATCTCTGATCTGGATGCAAACTTCATTTGCATCGATCAGTAGGGCAATAGTCATTTTATGGATATGCAGAAAAATGCTGTGCGGATAAGGCAAACCTCGGAGAACACGCGAATGTATTTCACGAAAACTCTACTCATCGCCGGTCTTCTCTCGATTCCTTTTCAGGTTATTGCCCAACCTGGCGTGGAAATGGTCGCTCTCTATGATATGGTCGGCTCGGAGCAAATACTCGACGTCTATGCCCTGCAGGACGGTGGATACGCGCTTTGCGGTTCAGTAACCGGCGGCGCCATGGGCAGACCTACACGAGGCGATCCGATCGTCATTCGAACCGATCAAGGCGGTAATGCAATCTGGACAACCCGGATCGAGCTGGCAGGTAATGACGCCTTCGCCTCCTCGATTATTCAAACCGAAAACGGCGACTTTCTCTGCGGTGGTTATCACGATGGACAATTCAGCGCTTATCGAGTATCTGGCGACGGCGAACTGATTTGGGTTATGGATTATTGCACGGGAAGATGTTGGGGTGTGATCGAACTTAAGAATGGCGACTTCATACTTGCCGGCGATTATGAAGGCGGCGGCTTGATAAGGATAGATGGCGAGGGTGAGGTTATCTGGTCGAGAGCCTATACGCCCGGTTGGCTCGGTCACTTTTGTGGCCTGCGCGAATCAGATGGCGGTGTAGTAGCCGCAGGCTCTGGAATGGTTGGAAACAACGAAAACTCCGCTCCGTGGAGCGTCAAAGTCCGCCTTGAAGATGGCGAACCCATCTGGAATCGAATCTATCACAATGAAGATCTAACAAGTTACACAAGTTTCGGAATGACGTCGAGCGGCGACGGTGGATTTGCCATAGCAGGGACATGTCTTAACACTTTGGAATACTCAGGAGAGGACTTCTTTGTTCTCCGATTGAATAATAATGGCGAACAAGAATGGATTCAGACCTACCCGCGTGACAATATCCAAATTGGCAGAGCAATCACACGGTTGAGCGACGGTGGATTCGCCATAGTGGGTGAATCAACTCGAATCGGCCCCCCCCTTATTTACCCTTCCATTATACGCATTGATCCTCAAGGAGAAGCTCGATGGGAAACGACCTACGAGATGCAAGAAAACGAGCGGTTCGATAAAGGGAGCAATATCTTCTGGGGAGTAACGACCAGTCTGGATGATGAGATCATCGGATGCGGCGCGGTGTTGAATGCGATAAGCGACAACTATGACGGTTTCCTTATGAAATTGGAGCCAGATTTACCCAATCCTGCGTACTTAAACTACACTCCGGAAGACACCGTCTTTTCCATTCTTCCAGATACAACCATCACTTTTACAGTTGTTCCGAGAGAATTGGACCCGCTTGAGTTCGAATACGGTTGGCTTTATAGGGATACTTTAAGATCGAATGATACTCTCTGTACGCTGACATTTGATTCTCTCGGTGCGCAAATTGTCTCGTGCACCGTAACGCAAGGTCAAATTGGCACTACGATACGGTGGCATATTAACGTCACTGATCTCTACATCTATTCATTTACGCCAGATACTTTGAACCTGCAGGTTCGAAGAAACACCCCGATTGACTTCTCCCTCGACAGCATCGCCGCAAGCGAAGAAGGCGATCTCCGCTACCTTTGGACAGTAACCAACCTTGAGAACTTCGAGCGTGAAGAAATCGATACGACGGCCCATACAACCATCACGTTACGAAGAGCGGGCGATTTTCAAGTTGAGGGGAATGCCTACAGGGGAGAATTAATCGATAAAGTGGCATGGAACATTCGAGTTAACTCTGCCATTCGTGACTATTGGCCGTCAACGATGGAATTAACAGTTCCCGCCGATTCTGTGATCACCTTTGGGATTGATCCGTTCGATCCAGCTTCCCCGAACTTAATCTATAGCTGGTACGCCGACAGCACGTTGATTAACGACAGTGCAATCACTGAACTAAGCTTTGCAGTGGGAGGATTGCATTCGGTTTTGGCGATTGTTACCGATAGTGTCAACACGGATACTCTTCTTTGGCAGGTGACTGTCCTACCGAACCGAATTAACGATCCCGTCAACCTGATTCCTTCAGCCGCAAAGCTGTCGCTCTCGCCAAATCCGTTCAATGCTCGATCGACGATCAAGTATGCTGTCCCCACTCCGGGAGTCGTAAGGTTGAGAGTGTTCGATCCGAGTGGTCGAGAAATTACAGTGTTGGTTGATGCGGTAAGAACTCCCGGCGCCTATGCTGCGCAATGGGATGCTTCTGACTTCCCCACCGGAATTTACCTGCTAAGGCTTGAGACTCCTGAAGCGACACTCGTCGCTAAAGCCGTACTTCTGAAGTAGAATTCGCCTTTATTTTCTCCAAAAACAACAAGTGCGAAAGCGGCTAACCGCTTTCGCACTTGCATTTTCAGCCTATTCTACCGATCAAACCCAGCCGCGATCCTTACAGGCTTGCGCAACGCGATTGATCGCGATTACGTAAGCGGCGTCGCGCATGAACAGCTTCTGCTTGCGAGCCAGATCGGAAACCGCATGGAAGGCGGAAGTCATCTTGGTGTCGAGCTTGGTGAGGACTTCTTCCTTCTCCCAGTAGTAATTCATGTTGCACTGAACTTGCTCGAAGTAGGAGCAAGTCACGCCTCCGGCGTTAGCAAGAAAGTCCGGGATAACGAAGATGCCGCGCTCGATGATAACCTTGTCCGCATCCGGAGTTGTCGGGCCGTTCGCGCCTTCAGCGATAAGCTTGACGCGCGGCTTGATCATCTTGACAGTGTCGCCAGTGATCTGATTCTCGATTGCACTCGGGAAGAGGATATCGACATCCTGTTCGATCCAGGCGTTGGCGTCGAGAATATCGTAACCGAGACCCTTCGCCTTCGCCTTGTCGATGCCGCCAAAGTGGTCGGTGATGCCCTGAAGTTCCTTCAGGTTCACGCCGGTCAATTTGCGGTAGGTGTAGGATTTCTTGTCGTTCTGATCCCAGCACGCGACTGCGATAACTTTACCGCCGAGTTTGGTGTAGAGTTCAATCGCATACTGCGAAACATTCCCGAAGCCCTGGAACGAAGCAATCGTCTTCTTGACGTCCATGCCCAGTTCTTTCAACGCTTCGCGAACGGTATAGACCACGCCGTAGCCTGTCGCTTCAGTGCGTCCGAGCGAGCCGCCCATTCCGACCGGTTTGCCAGTGATAAAACCGGGATACTTGGCGCCCTTGATGACTTCGTATTCGTCGAGCATCCAGAGCATATGCTGGCCGTTGGTCATTACGTCTGGCGCCGGCACGTCTTGTAAAGGCCCGACGTCGCGGGCGATCTGGCGAATCCAGCCGCGGCAGATTTGTTCTTGTTCGCGCATGCTGAGGGAGTGCGGATCGCAGATCACGCCGCCCTTACCGCCGCCCAAAGGAATATCGACGACCGCGCACTTCCAAGTCATCCACATCGAGAGCGCGCGCACTGTGTCGATCGTCTCGTGCGGGTGGAAGCGGATGCCGCCCTTGCAGGGGCCGCGTGAGTCGTTGTGCTGGCTGCGGAAGCCGCGGAAGATCTTCATCTTCCCGTCGTCCATATGAACGGGGATCGAAAAGTGATATTCGCGCAACGGATTGCGGAGCAGGTCGCGCGTAGCTGCATCCAATTGGAGGATTTCGGCTACATGGTCGAATTGAGCCTGAGCCATCTCAAAAGGATTAAATGCCTTCTTTTCCATTCGAAGTTGTTCCTGATGTTATATTGTCGCGGCGCTTTTAATTGCGGATTGACGAATGCAGATTGAGGAATAAAATCCCCAATCCAAAATCTAAAATCCAAAATTCCTCTCGCCCGACCGATCCGCCGCGACGAGCGCCGTAATACATTCGGTCTGGGTTGTGAAATCTGTATCTAATGTATTGAAGAATTAGCGAGGAATCAAGAGATACGGGGCAGTCCTCAAGTCGGCAAGTCGGAAAGTTGGAAAGTCGAAAGGTCAAACTCCCCTCCGCGTAGGATAAGCGTCCCCGCTTGTACATTTCGCCGGTAGAACAGGCGTCCCGCCCGTTTAAACAATTCCTACCTCGGTCGAAAATCGCCGCCGAAAAATAACCAAACAGTCGTTCGCACTGGAGGGATTTGCGCTTAGAGTTCACCGCTTTAGCTTGTCCCGGTTTAGAGTTCTCAGCTTCAGCGTGTCCGGAGTTTCGAGTTCAAACTTCAGTTTGTTCCGCCTCCGCACGGCCTTCCTAACCACCCTCTCGCGACCTTTCGAGGCGGCGTAAATAGTTGCACTTTATACCCTTATTTGGGGCAACTTTATTTTTGGCTTTCCCCAAAATCTCTTGACATTTGATTTTTTTCGATATATTCTTATCGATTCGACCCAAGCCGGTAACCTACCCTTTGGTGAGAACATGGCTTGTCGAGCCAACTTGTTCTATTTTTATCAAACGGGAGGGTCAAATGAAACGAGGTCGTATCGGAGCCCTCATCGGGCTGTTCGTGGTGGTCTGCGTTGCGGTGGGGGTGTTGGTCTGGCCGGAACCGCGGGAAGCAAGGGCAAATCCTACCACGTTTACTGTGAATGTGGACTGGATGAATATCCTGGATGTTGATGATGATAACATCTGGCTGAACTTGACAATGTACGACGGGAACTGGGTGAAAGTCGGATCCTCCGTGGCAATGACTCATACCAGCAGAGATGGGGAAATTAGTCATTACACTTCTCCCTCCACGTATGTGCCTGATGGGGAGCAATCCATTGGGGAATCGAGATTTTCTCGGATCATCGATGGGTAGATAACCCGATTCTGAGCGGTGATAACGTTAATTTCGGGGTGACTAACGTTCTTCAGCCAGACTTTCACCTCAACGATTAAGTCATTCTCCGGGCATTCGCAGATCTCTGGTCTGCGAATGCCCGGCTCTTCAGACTAAAAGGAAATTGAAATGCCCTGTAAACTCACATACATCATCTTGATTATCACCTCTTGTTATGTAAACGTTCATGCACAACCAGAAATCGCATTTATTCGAACGTTCGACTCAGCAGGAGACGATCAATTCTGCGACATCTACGAAGTCGAAGATGGTGGCTATATTTGTTGCGGTGTAAGTGGTTCAGTTGGCAATCCTGCAACTGCGGATGTTCTCATCGTTCGTGTCAATCATTTGGGGAGGGAACTCTGGCGGACGAGGTTAAACGCCGAAGGACGCCCGGCAAATGCTCTGAGTGTAATCGAAACCGATAACGGCGACTTCGTATTAGGAGGCGCACGTGGAGGACAATTCAACGCGATGAGGATATCTGGTGAAGGAGACGTCAGATGGCGGCGGGATTACGGAGCGGGAGTTTGCCAAGCAGTAATAGAACTTAAGGAAAACGATTTTCTACTGTCTGGTCGGATAAATAATCTGGGTAGTATTGTAAGAATTAACGCTGAGGGGCAAGTAATCTGGCAACACGAATATACGCCCGGTTATCGAGGAGCATTTTATTCCATGCGACAGTATGAAGATGATGCCCTCTTAACGGGGTATGGAAAACGTCAACAAGCAGACGCATCGTATTCTGTGTGGATTCAGTCTATCGCACTGAACGACGGTCGAGAAAATTGGTCGAATCTGCTCACGGATTTTAACGCATCTAATGCATATTCAATAGTATCATCAAGGGATGGTGGTTTTACTATCACCGGGTGGGCAGGCAGGCAAGACATGTATCTTCTTAGGATTACCGATAACGGACAGGAAGATTGGTCGCATATATACCAATCTGAGAGTAGTGATGAGTGCTACTCGCATGCGTATCTTGCAGATGGCGGATACGTTCTCGTAGGTCGGAATTACATTGGAGGTGATTTGATGAAACCAAAAGTAATTCGCACCAATTCTCAGGGCGGTGAACGCTGGAGCGAAAGTTACCCACTTGAGGAAATGGAAGAATATCAAAGAGCGCATAATTATTTCTCTACTGTAATAGCTACACGTGAGAACGAAATCTTGGCCTGCGGAAAAGTCAAAACAAGAGAAAATGATAATTATGATGCCTTTATCATGAAGCTTGAACCCGATGTAATTGGGCCAATGACGGTTGAAATTACACCTGAAGACACCGTTGTTTCAGTATTACCAGACCGACCAGTTGAATTTGGAGTTCAGGTTCGTAACGTTGTAGAAGGTGAAGTCACATTTCAGTGGTTATTGGGCGATTCGGTCATCTCAAACGAAGCCTCAACTCAAATCACTTTTTCCGAGATTGGGGACGAGGAAGTGATTTGTCGGTTGACTCAAGATGTGCTCAGATTTGATGTTACTTGGCATGTAACGATTACTGACCTCTTCATTGCTTCCCACTCCCCCGATACCCTCTCCCTTTCCCTCCGCCGAGGAACCTCCCAAACCTTCTCCCTCGACACCGTTCGCACCGTTGAAGGCGATCCGGTGCAGTACCAGTGGACGTTGATCGACCTGAACAACTTTGAGAGGGAAGATGCCGGCGCGGACGCCGGCGCTACGGTGGATTTCCTCAGAAGCGGGAATTACCAGATGGAGGGGTTGGCGTACCGAGGAGAATCGCGAGATAATGTCATCTGGACAATAGCGGTCAGATCGGCGATCCTCGACTTCTGGCCGAGAGAGCTAAATTTGTCAGTTTTGCCCGATTCATCGGGCACGTTTGGAGTTTTTCCGTTCAATCCCGAGTCGGATAGTTTGACATACCTGTGGGAAGTGGACGGGGATTCGGTAGGGAGTGATTCGACGGTAACGCTTAGATTTGCGTGGGGCGGGCACGGAGTCCCGCCGTACCGGGTCTCTGTTATAGTGATGGACGGGGCGGAAGGGGATACGGTCAGATGGGAAGTGACAGTCAGGGAACCGGAGGAAGTCGGAAAGCCGGAAAATCAGAAAGTCGAAAAGTTGGGGATGCTCTCGGTTAGTCCAAATCCGTTCAATTCGACGACGACGATCCGGTATTCGACAAGCGGGGACGCTTATCCTACGCGGTTGACTGTGCATGATCTGACGGGACGGGAAGTGGTAAGATTGGTGGATAGCAGGGCTCAGCATGCTGGCCCCTACGCGGTTAGAGCCAACGCGAGTAGCCCCAATTCGGTCATGTTCAATGGGAAAGACCTACCAGCGGGAATATATCTCGTGAAGTTGCAGGCGGGGGAGATGCAGAAGGTTGCAAAGATGGTGTTGGTCAGATGAGTGTGAAAGTGGGCAAGAGGGCAGGTGGAAAAGTGGGCAAGTCTGAAAGTCGGAAAGTATAAAAGGGGAGCCTGATGTTCGGGCTCCCCTTTCAACTTTCAACTTTTAATTTTCCGACTTTCCAACTTCCCCCCCTACATCCTCCAGTTGTAGCTCGCCTTGAAAAACACGCCTTGCTCTCGGTCTTTGAGCAGAGTCAGGTCGTTATCGCGCTCATCGGCAAGCGCACCATACCCGAGATAGACCACTGTACCCGGAATATACGTAAAGCTTGCGAGCAGGTCGGTCAAAACCTCGTCACGGTATGCGTTGTACTCAACCACGCCCCGTAAGAATAGATCGCGTGAAATCTGGTAGGTCGTCCGGTATCGGTAAAGCCGATAATCGTATATCAAACCGCCGTCCGCCCGTCTCCAGAACCATATCCACCCTCCCCCTGCCTCAGCGGATAGCTTATCGGTTGCCTGCCAGATCACCGAACCTTCGACGTTCCTCTGGTCGCCTTGAAACGGCGCAGCCGGATTGTAATAAATCTTGCCGCTCACGTTCCCACTCGCCCGGAGGAAGAGTGAATTGATTGGCTGTGAATTCATCTCGATCTTGATAAAATCGAGATCGTACACGTTGCCAACATATGTTTCACGGTAATAACCTGCAGATAATTGCACTACTGAAGAGCGGATCAATCCCAATGCGAGCGTCCCTTGAATTAGTCCTTCATCTTTCCGGTAATACTTGTCGCGTTGATAAAATGTATAGAAGCTTGGAATCATCCGCTGTAGAATTTTCCCTCCGGTCTGAAAGCGGTGATTTCCTGACATTCCAAGCGCGGTAATGCCGTCTCGCGGGATGAAGCCTATTTCGAGTGGCGTGTTCTTGGTGATGTCGTTTATCCCAATCTGAAATTCACTGCTGCGATCCCGATAGATTGCGGTTAGATCTACATTCCGTCCACCCCATGGATCGCCGCCGGTCGGGAGCCGGGTAAGGAAGTGCAAATAGTCCCCGACCAGAGTCAAGTGTGCGGACAACTTCTGAGCGAAGTCCACTCCGATTGTTCGGTTATAGCCCTTGTCATATTCCCGCGTCCCGATTATTCCACCCACGAAATTATCAGCGTCCTGCAGCAACCGATACCTCACAACTCCGAAGTAGGCGTCCTTATTAACTCCCGGATTGTAAGACCGCGGCGACTTGTCTCCAGCCATTAGCACCGCCAGATTGCTCTTCGGACTCGCTTTTCCGGTTACTTTCACACCAAATCGAGGAGCAGCGATGTTGCGGGTGCTTACCGCCGCTCCGATGGCAGTGAACTGAGTCTGTCCGGCGAGATTGAACTGCTCAAGTCCCTCCATGAAAAACGGACGCTTCTCCTCAAAGAAATTTGGGTAGCGGAGGTTGACGTCCACTCGCCCTGCGTCAGATTCGATCTGGCTGAAGTCGGGGTTAAACGTAGCGTCGCAGATCAAATGCGACGTCAGCCCAACCTTTGCGGTGACGCCAAACTCGGTCGTGTTCAGTGTGGTTTCGTACTGCTCTCCGATCAGAGTACGATGATAAGAGTGAGTGATCGAAGGGAGTATTTCAAACGTTCGGCGTGAGCGCAGACCGACAAAGCGCGCCCTGCCGAGCTGGGAAGCGTAAGCGCCTCGATCCGGGAAAAAACCGGGATAGATCGAGTACTCAGAGTTGCGCACGATGCTCCGACAGAATCCGAGCCCCATCTCGACTTCTTCGCCTTCCTGCTTGCGCAGGTTTTTCACCGGAATCCGCATCTCAACCGTATAGCCAAAATCGGTTAAAGCGCCGGCCGATTCATAAACCCAGTCGTGGGAATCTATCCCCTCTGCATCAGGTCGAACCAGCGCATCGTTTTGAACGCCTAACGGATTGGAGCAGAAAAGCGGCGCAAACTGCCCATCGTTTGAGGGATCTATCGCGACGCCAACGTAGTCCTCTGTCCATACATTATCCCTGCGGCCAAGCGTCGCCTTGATCTGAGCCGGATTCTGGTCGCGGCAACAGAAGGCGACGTAGAGATTATCGGCGTCATAGAGACAGTAGGCGACAGTCTCTTCGCTGGTGCGTTCGCCGATGCTGGGACGAAAAGTAAGGAAGTTTGAGCAAGCGCTTACCGTTTGCCATTGAGGATCGTCGAGCCGACCGTCAATAACCGGCGGAGTCTCGATCCTTGCAGTTGGGACTTCCGTCGCCGCCGAGCAGATCAGCGGATTCAGGAGGATCAGGGTGGTTATCAGCGGGATGGGGCGGCTCACGGTCTCTCCGAAGCATGTTCTCTGCCAGTGGGAGCGCCGCAGCCAAGGTGCGGACGCTTTAGTTGGGAGGGGATTCGACGATGATTGTAACCGGGCCGTCATTGACGAGCTTGACTTCCATCTTCGCTCCAAAGACGCCGCGCTGTACGGCGATCCCTTCCTGCTCCAAAAGACAACAGAAGCGGTTGAAATGCTGCACGGCTGCTTCGGGGCGAGCGGCGTCGGTGAAGGCGGGGCGGCGACCTTTGACAATATCAGCGTAGAGGGTGAATTGGGAAACGGCGAGGATCGATCCTTGAACGTCGGCGAGGGCGAGATTCATTTTCTCGGCGTCGTCTTCGAAAATGCGGAGCCCGGCGATCTTGCGCGCTGTCCAGGCGATGGCGGCTTCGTCGTCCGCGTGAGTGAACCCGGCAAGGATCAGAAATCCGCGCCTGATTTCAGCCACAATCTTGCCTTCGACCGATACCGATGCGGAAGAGACTCGTTGGACAATTGCTCGCAAACCTGATCCTGGTGAAGTGTGTGTGAATATTCGTCAGATCGTCACATCCGTCATACTCATTGCAGCAGATAAAGATACGTGTGACGGATTACCTAAAGATGCGTCACATCCGTCACACTCGTTGGGGTGCAATGAGATACGAGTGTAAAGTGTATATTGTATATTGTATATTGTAAAATTGGGATGGAGAAAATGCGCCGTGTAGATAATATACGACATTTCGGACAGGATAGCAAGGGAGAGGAAGTGAAGAACGCAGAATGGGGTCGGATCGGTACGACAGACTTTAGTCTGTCACCTTATCGGATTGGTGGGACTGTCCTTCCTTCCCCCCTTCTACTACTTGAGGCTCTCTTGGAGGGAGGACTTCAGTCCGCCCTTTTAGTCGAGGAGCGCTGGAGGCTTAGGGCGGACTGAAGTCCTCCCTCCAAGCGAAGAGACTATAATGTGCACGGGGTAATAAGCGGTGTGCGCGTCATTGCGAGTCTTTCGCGCTGGAGAGTGCACTACCATTCCCATCATCTCGACGCGAAAGGCGAATCAATCCCAATGCACCAAGCCGCATGTCTGGAGTTCTGAGTTCAAACTTCAGTTTGTCTGGATTTCCGGTTTGGAGTTCAGAGTTCGCAGCTTCAGCGTGTTCGGAGTTCCGTTCCCCCCAAAGCCTGAAACCCAAAGCCTAAAGTCTATATCCCCGCGTCGGTCGGTAGCGCGAGGATTTTTTCGCTCCCTGCCTCCGCGTGGGACGGTTCGCCGAACCTGTCCTGTGGGATGGACATTCATTCCCCCACTCTATTGAAGGAGGGGGACTAAGGGGGGTGGTCTGGAGTTCCTCTCTTCCCCACGCTTGCGGGGGGGAGAGAGAGGGGGGGGCTTCGTTTGGGTTGTTCGGAGCATTCCTGTCTGTCACCTTAACCCGCCGCACCACCCGGTAGGACAGGCTGCCAGTTCGTTCGCCAACGGTTCTCCGAACTAGTCAGACTGGGTTTGATATGGGGTGAACGACAAACGGGAGCACAAGCCTATATTTTCACTTAGCACGTTTGCTGGCTGAAAGGCACTGGGAGCCATCTGGATCTATTTAAAATGTGCCAGGTAAACAAGCTCTTGTATCACGATCCGAAAGTCATCTCTTAAGTTATCGATATCTTTTCGATGGGCATTAAAACGACGACTATGTGCTGATTTATCACCAATGTCCTTTAATCTTGGCAAGGCGACTTTTACGTTTCTACCTAAATTCCAAGCAGTTTCATTTAACATGTGACCGATCAATTCACCTAAGTAGAGAAATTCGCCATTTGAGTTCATAATTTTATCAGAGATTTTATGTTCCTCATATACTTCGATAATCAAGGTCTCAAGAGATCTTCGCATCATCACTGCGCACGCATCAAACCAACCATTTTCATAACATCCATTTACCTGGTTGATAACTGTCTCTATATAACCCCTTGTTTTACGTACAACAGAAAATGGCAATACAAGCTGCGCCGAAGAGAACAAACCTTCTTCTGGTGGTCCAAAGGTTTTTCTCGCGGCTTCCTGTATCGCTCTGGCTGCATTGGAGACAGAGTCGAATTGTCCCGTCATGCGATTGTTTTAGGTCTAAATAGATGCTTGGACATGCTCTCGAATATCTGTTCAATTTGTTTTGCATCGGCGTCAGCAGAAATATGGATTTGGATATCGATATGTACAACAGGCACTGACATTAAACCCGCGCTAGATACTATATCTTTTTGATGACCACCCACTCTAACTTGTTCGTGCGATGCGTTAGACGGAGTGGAGGTCGTTACGAGCTGCGTTGAGGCAAAGTCAGCAAGTTCACAAAGGCCTTTAAAAGTGCTGATAGTTTTTGTAATTGCCTGTTTTCCTGCAGTGGAGGCTTGGCCGAAAAATGAGCTGAGCTCTTCAATTGACCGAGCGTGAGCGTCAGGATATGTATGGTATAGTTCAGCGTAACCTTCGCGAATGCCTGTTGCAATCACTTGCTTTCTATTGCCCCCGCGATAGGAAGACCAATGGCTTGTTGGAGCTCCACTCGCATCAACGAATTGTACTTGCTTCAATACAGGTAGAAGAGTACCATCGTTACTGGATGAAAACCCAATCGTTTTAAGCCATTTTACAGACACTTTTGATGGGATTCCAACCTCAGCGATTTTCCCAAATAGTTTCCCGATCTTCCCGGGAACAGTTGTGTAAGGATATTCTGGCATTGCACCCTTTACTGAATTGTTTCTGTCTTAGGAGACGGTTTAACCTGTAATTGATGTCAGGTCAATATTCGAACTATAGCGACTATCCAGAACCGGTTCTAAAAAGGCGTTCAGTGACGGCATCAACCGGGAACGGAGTTTGATTACTCTCGTTCAGCTCGTCTCTTATCTCAGGGATTGAGTTCCACTTTGGAGGCCATATAGCAAATTTAAGGAAATGCCTATCAACTATCTCATGGATTTGCTTACTAAACGAGTCATCTTTGCCCTGGAGGATTGCCGTTTTGTAAGCATGATTTAGGCTGCCCGCGAGAACATCTACAATCTGAAGTTGACAGATCGATTTTGAATCAGCAAATTCTAGAGATGCCATTTTAAGAGGGTAAGAGTACTTTTTCCCACCGAAATATACTTCTCTAAACTCATTGGTTTCAGCACTTATAAACTTCAAATCTTCCATTGCAGCTTGTAGAGGTTTAGAATCGTCGCTTATGGCATGAAAGTAAGTCCCTAGAGTGTCTCCCCAATAATGACAATGGGCAACGTATGCTGGGATCATTGGCTCCAATAGGGCAATCTCCTTTCTTTGAAGTATTTCTCTTACAATTGCGTCCGATTGCCTGAGTTCATGTATCGAATCTCGAAATTCAATATCTACACTAGCTGTCACCATGTCCCCTAAAACTCTATAGAAATCATTTATGGATTCTTCGCTTGTGTTTCGAATCATTCCGACAAACTTATTTAGTAGTGAATCAAAAAGCACCTGACCACAAAATGTAGGCATACAATAAAAATACATCAGTGCGGTTGCTTTTGCTCGCCCATCCTTATAGAAGTCGATACCCATGTCCCAATATAAACTTTCTAGAAGAACGTCAACAATTTTCGAGACGGTCATAAATTGCTTGTGAACCAAACTAACAAAAATGTTCTCGCTAAAAGGTAGCAGTTCCTTTAGTAACCCGCAAATTCTAATTCTCCCATTTTGTGATCGTTTCAGTTTCGAAAATTTTAGTTCCGGTTCGGAAGAATGTTTGTAATTTGATATGAGAGCTTCGGCTGTCTCGTCGTCCATGTTAATGGATGCTAAGGAAAAGAGCGGTTGATCCAGATCACCAAGTGATTCGCCCGTATTACCGGATTCATCAAAATAAATGTTTACGTTCTCTTCCATTTAGTTATCCCATATAATGTTTCGTGTTGAAACACCTATCAGTATTGACGAAGATATCTCCCCTGCAGCCGCATGTCAAGGATTTCAAAAAACAAGTTGAAGCCAATTAAGGGAAGTGATGCTAATGTTGCTGGCGACCGGACGTGTACAGAGACCCGTCCTCCTGACAGATAGGAATGTCCGTCCTACTTCTTGAAAATCCCTTTCAGGAACAGCACCGCTCCCGCGAGGCAGAACAACTCGGTGAGCCTCATCAAGGCGTAGTAGAACGGCTGGTCGAGAAGCGGGAGTTAGGCTTTAGGCGTGAGCTATTATGACAACCGGGACAGTAATCCTCCGCTTTCGCGAGGGCAGGCGCTACGTGCCGGGCACAAACCTGCCACTCGTTTCAAGAATATACCCCGCAAGTATTGGAATGTCAAGCCGGAGGGAGGAGAATGTGAAAAATGGGGCTGAGGTGGAAGTTGAAGGTCTGAGGCGGGCGCGGAGTCCCGCCGTACCGGTGGACAGCCCCCCCTTTAGTCCCCACCGCAAGTAAGGGGGAAACGTGACAGACTGAAGTCTGTCTTACCCACAGTGCGGCATGGACAGGCGGGGACGCCTATCCTACTGCCCATCCCTACAACCGCTCCACCATTACTCGCTCCGCCCCGCCCACCAACTCCGACAACCTCACCAGAGCCTCAGGCGAGGGGCGGAGCTTGAAGCGCGGGGGAAGTTTAAGCAGTTGCAAGTCGCCGCCCGGCTTATCTATCTCGATGTATAATGGACAGTTGCCGGGGTACTCTTCAAACAGCCGCTCCAGTCTCGTCACCAGCGGATCGGTTATCCGCTCGCTTGGCATCCGCAACCGCACCTGCTGCCCCCATTTTTCGGAAGCTTTCTCTAATTCCAGTACTTCATCTACCCGCAGTTTCGGGTCCTCGTTTTCATCGGCGCGAGAAACTTTACCAGCGACGGCGACAAGCTTATCAGTTTGCAGTAAAGGTTCACAATTATTATAGGCTTGCGGGAAGACCAGACACTCAATCGGGCCGGTCAAATCCTCAATCTGCAAAGCCGCCCAGCGGTCGCCATTCTTGGTCAATTTCTTTGAAACCGCTGTCACAACTCCACAAATTCTGATCGTCATTCCGTCGTTGAACTCGTCCTTATCGGCGAGGTTGTGCGTCGCCAAACCTTCGATCTCGCGCCGGTATCGTTCGAGCGGGTGACTGGAAACGTAGTAGCCGAGCATCGCCTTCTCACGCGACAGCAGTTCCGGAACCGGCCATTCGGGACAGCGCTGCAACTCGGGCAGAGGCAGCGCAACTGAGTTCGACGATCCTCCACCGAAGAGTGTCTCCTGACCGCGCTCGCGTTCGTCTTGCGCTGCTTGGGCATAGGCCAGAGCGCCGTTCAGCGAATTGAGCAGCGTCGCGCGATTGTCGCCGAGGCTGTCGAACGCTCCACCGTCGATCAGCGCTTCGACAACCTTCCGGTTCACGGCGCGGGTGTCGATCGAAGAGAGGAAGTGGAACAGCGAAGTGAAACGACCTACTTCGTTACGCGCCTTAATGATCCCCTCGACCGCTGCGTCGCCGACATTCTTAACCGCCGCCAGTCCAAAGCGAATCCCCTCCGGCGTCGCTTTGAACGGTCCAACCGATTGATTGATGTCGGGCGGCAGCAAGTTCAATCCCATCGTGCGGGATTCGGCCAGTAACTTCAGCACCATCCCCGAATCGCGGCGGCGGACAGTGAGGCAGGCAGCGAGATAATCGGCGGTATAGTGCGCTTTCAGATAAGCGGATTGATAGGCGATAATTGCATAACCCGCCGAATGCGCTTTAACAAAACTATAATTGGCAAACTCTGAGCATAGGTGGAAAATCGTCTCGGCTGTGCTTTTCTCAACGCCGTTATTTATACACCCCTCGATGAATTCCCCCTCGAACTTCTTCATAATCTCCATCTTCTTCTTTCCCATCGCCTTACGAAGATTGTCCGCCTTGCCGAGCGAGAATCCGGCGAGGTCGGTGGCGATGCGGATCACCTGCTCCTGATAGACGATGACCCCGTAGGTCTCTTTCAGGATCGGTTCGAGTTTCGGGTGGAGATACTCAGCCTTCTTGCGACCGTGACGGCAGTTGATGAATTCGTCGATCATCTGCATCGGGCCGGGGCGGTAGAGGGCGTTCATGGCGATCAGGTCTTCGAGTCGCTCGGGTTTCAGTTTCATCAGATTATCGCGCATGCCGCCCGATTCAAACTGGAAAACCCCTACTGTATGACCTTCGCTGAACAGCGCAAAGACTTTCTGGTCGTCGAGCGGTATGTTGTCGAGATCGACCTTGATGCCGCGCGTCGCCAGCGACTTGATGGTCAACTCCAATTCCTGCAGCGTTTGCAAGCCAAGGAAGTCCATCTTCAACAACCCGACCGAGTCCATCCAGGTCATGTCATACTGGGTACAGAGGTCGTTCTCCTCGCCATTCGCCTTGTGGACAGGGACATACTCGACGACCGGTCCCGGGCAGATCACAACGCCTGCAGCATGGACGCCGGATTGACGCACCGCGCCTTCGACGATCCGGGCGTGCTCAATCAGCTCTTTGTAACGGGGATCGGAGTCGATCAGGGCTTTGATCTCGGGAACCTCGGCTACCGCTTTCTCGAGGTTCATATCCTTGACACGCTCAGGGATCAACCTCGCGAGACGGTCTCCCTCACCGAACGACATACCGAGCGCCCTCGCGACGTCGCGGATCGCCGACCTTGCCGCCATCCGTCCGAAGGTGGTAATCCGGCAGACGGAATCCTCGCCATACTTCTCGCGCACATAGCTGATCACTTCTTCCCGGCGGTCGTCCGCAAAGTCGATGTCAATATCGGGCGGCGAGACGCGCTCGGGATTCAGGAAGCGTTCGAAGATCAGACCGTAGCGGATCGGATCGAGATTGGTGATCCCGAGGCAGTAACTGACGATGCATCCGGCGGCTGATCCACGCCCCGGCCCGACGGGGCATTGATGTTCCTTTGCCCAGCGGACGAAATCCCAGACTATCAGGAAGTAGTTGGAGAAGCCGGTCATCTTGATGACTTCAAGCTCGCGTTTCAACCGCGCCTTGGCCTCGTCCGTGGGATTCTCGCCATAGCGTCGGTAGAATCCCGCCGTAGCAATCTCCTCGAGGTAGGCATCCGCCGCCAGCACCTGAGCAGCCGTCTCTTCCCCGACGCCGATGACTCCACTCTCTCCGATATCAGAAGACGATTTCGGAATCTGGAATACCGGGTAATGGCGCGTGTCGAGCGGAATGACAAGGCTGCACTTCTCCGCGATCTCCACCGTCGTGTCGAGCGCTTCGGGGTGGTCGGCGAAGAGCGCGCGCATCTCTGCTTCGGTTTTAAGATAGAATTCCGCCGCGCCGAATCTGAGTCGGTTGGGATCGTCGCGCTTGGCCTGAGTTCCGACGCAGAGCAGAATATCATGCGCGGCGGCGTGCTCTTTCTTCAGGTAGTGAGCGTCGTTGGTGGCGACGGTCTTTATGCCGAAGTCGCGCGCCATCTCAGCGAGACCGGCTATGAGGCGTTCGTCTTCAGGCAGGCCGTGGCGCATCAGTTCGATGTAGAAATCGTCGCCGAAGAGGTCTTTGTACCAATGAATCAGCTCGACCGCTTCGTCGTCCTTCCGTTCGAGAATCGCTTGTGGAATTGCGCCTTGCATACAACTGGAGAGGCAGATCAGCCCCTCACTGTGAGCGGTAAGTAATTCTCTGTCGATACGGGGTTTATAATAGAATCCGGTAGTGAACGCTTCGCTGGAAAGGTAGGTGAGATTACGATAGCCGGTGTAGTTCTTGGCGAGAAGTACTTGATGGAAACGGAGTTCTCCCGCTCTGCCCGGCTTCTTGGTGTGACGCGATTCCGGGGCGAGATAGAGTTCACTGCCGACGAGCGGATTCAGTCCGGCGTCGCGGCACTTGGTGTAAAAGTCGAGCGCGCCGTAGAGGTTGCCATGATCCGTAAGCCCGACCGCGTTCGCGCCCTGCTGAGCGGCGATCTTGATCAGCTCGGGGATGCGGCACGCCCCGTCGAGAAGGCTGTAGTCGGAATGATTATGAAGATGAACGAACAAGGGAATTTAAAATTTGAAATTTGAAATTTGAAATTTGGAATGCGGAGCCGGGTCAGTGGGGCGGGTCGTCTCGACCTGCCGGAAGAACGGGCGTCTCGCCCGTTTGGCTCGGTTCGTCGGAGCTTAAGTGGGGCGGGCGCCCTTAGATAAGGTGACAGACTAAAGTCTGTCGTACCGAAGGCGGGTACGGAGCCCCGCCGTACCGAGATCGCTTCGGAACTGTGTTCATCGCAAAGACAGGCTCAGCAAGCTGGCCCCTACGCGGGAACTTGGGCTCGGTAAACCGGTCACTACGCGGAAAGGAAAACGGGCGGGACGCCCGTTCTACCTCTACATATCTCTCTTCAATTGCTTCAAAGCCTTCTCCGCGCAAGTTGGACAGTAACCGTGACTGAATTGAGCGTCGCTGTGGTTTGAGATGTAGTATTCCATCTGATGCCATTGACCATCATCATCACGAACCTTCCGGCACTCGGCGCAGACCGGTAGAAGTCCAGTTAAGACGCGGATTTTCGCCATTGCCTGCTTTAATTCGGCCTCAATTTTGATTCGGCGCTTGACCTCTGCCTCGAGTTCGGCATTGCGCTCGCGGATAAGCGCCGCCTCACGTTCCTTTCGCTCTACTTCGTAACGGATGTGTAGTTCTTCAACCGTCTTGCGTTGCTGGCCGGTGAATCGGTCAACGCGCAGTTCGAGCAGCTTGTCAATGGCGTCAAATGCATTCTTCCATCTACGTCTGTCGTATTGTATTGTAGCTACAGCTTCATATATGTGGTCTTGCAGATCTTTCGCGCTGATTTTCTCTGCGATCACCAATCCTTTGCGGAAGTATTTCAGCGCTTTGTTATACTCTTTGCGCGCCTGATAGACATGGCCGATGTTCATGTGCAACGTGGCGACCTGATGCTTCACTCCCAGCACAGTAGCAATGGCAAGCGCTTCTTCGAAGCATTTCATTGCTTTATCAAGCTCGCCACGTTTATGGTAGATCGCTCCCTGATTCGTGAGGCAGGCTTGGATACCATACTGTTCGCCGAGTTCCTGATTGATCTCCATCGCCATCAGGGAGTAGTTCATAGCCTGATCCCAATCGCCGCGGAAGAAAAACTCCCCGCAAAGGTTGTTGTACGCTTTGGAGAGGAGCGGCTTATCGTCCGATTTCTTCGCAATCTCGATAACTTCGCGAAATTCGGCTTCGGCCTTGTCGAGATCTTTCAGCCTGCGATATACGATTCCGAGATTATTATGCGCCTGTCCGACCAACTGAAGCTCGCCAGCTTCCTCGGCGGAGCGCAGTACATCGATGAACCAACTGGCGGCGACATCGAAAATTCCAAGCCCTGAATAGGCGTTGCCAGCGTTCATCTTGATCGACATCGCCAGACGTTCATCGCCGATGCTCTCAATATTTTCAAGGCATGGGCGAATCTTGGCAAGCGCTTCGGCGAACTCGCTGTGTTCGAAGTGAATGAGTGAGAGAATATTGGCGTAGGCGGCGCGATTATAGCACGATCCTTCCTTCTCGATCCGGTCGCTCCACTCTTCTATCAGTCGGTCGCGTTCAGGAATCTTGCCGCAACTCCCAAGTCGACTGATCTTCGTAATGATAGCGTCAAGGTAGAGTTGTCGATCAGCGCCCTTCTGCGCAAGACGGACCGCCTTATTCACCATTTCTAAAGAGCCAGTTGGGTCCTTGCTAATGAGCGCTCGACTTTGGATGAGCAGATCTTTAATTCCGCTCTTTTCGCCTCCGGGCTTGCCTTCCACCACTTTTTTAGGTGAAGGTTTTGCGCCGTCGCCCTTTTTCAAAGCCATAACCACTCCAACTGTTTATCAATTGATCGTTAGTGTTAAGGTTCTACCCGGTACATCATCCGGGGAAACGGGATCGTCTCACGGATATGTTGCAAACCACAGATCCATGATACCGTCCGTTCGAGACCAAGCCCAAAACCGGAGTGCGGCACACTTCCATAACGACGAAGGTCAAGATACCACTCGAAGAACTGCTTCGGCAAGCCATGTTCCTTAATTCGCTCTTCCAAGAGTTCGAGACTTGTCTCGCGCTCGCCGCCGCCGACGATCTCGCCGTAGCCTTCGGGAGCGATGCAGTCCACACCCTTCGCGAGTGCAGGATTTACTTCGTCGCGCTTCATATAAAAGGCTTTGATCTCGGCGGGCCAGCGATGGATCAAGACGGGACGGTCGAACTGAGCCGCGACCGCTTCCTCGTCGGGAGCGCCAAAGTCGTCGCCATACTTGAATTCGGTCTTGCCGACCAGCATCTTCGCCGCCTCATCATAAGTTATGCGCGGGAACGGCTTCTGGACGCGCTCAAGTGAGCTGACGTCACGCTCAAGAACCTTCAAGTCTTCCTTGGCAGTGTCGAGTACTTGCGCGACTACGACCGAGAGGAAGTCTTCGATCAAATCCATGTTCTGGTCGAGGTTGATGAAGGCAACCTCCGGCTCCATCATCCAGAATTCGGTGAGGTGCTTGCGGGTCTTGGACTTTTCCGCCCGGAACACCGGCCCGAAGACGTAGATCTTGCCAAACGCCATCGCTCCCGCTTCGCCGTAAAGTTGGCCTGACTGGGTAAGATATGCCTTGGAACCGAAGTAATCGACGCCAAAGAGGGTAGTCGTCCCTTCGACCGCGTTGGGTGTGAACATCGGCGAGTCGAAGCAGATGAAATCGCGCGAGTCGAAGTAGTTGCGAATCGCTCGGATGATCTGATGCCGGACGCGGAGGATGGCGTGCTGGCGCTTGGAACGGATCCAGAGATGGCGGTGATCAAGCAGGAAGTCGGGGCCGTGCTCTTTCAGAGAGATCGGGTAGTCAATCGCCTTCTGGATGATAGAGAGCGACCGGACCACCATCTCGTACCCACCAGGAGCGCGGCTGTCGGCGCGGATTTCACCGGTCAGAGTGAGTGAAGATTCCTGAGTAACGTCCTTGGCGGCGAGGAATTCCTCTTCGGTCACGTCGGCTTTCGAGACGACGCACTGCATGACGCCGGTTCCGTCGCGTACAAGCAGGAACGCTAATTTACCCGACGAACGGCTGTTGTAGAGCCATCCGGCGACTTCAACGATTTGGCCGACGAACTCGCCGGCGTGGGAGATTGTGATGCGCATACGATAATTATTTAAGATTTGAGATTTCAGTTACCGACAACGATTGCGTGGGTCGCACTGCACTATTAACCAAGGCAATTACGGCCTTTCTTGACGCGTCATTCCCAAGAAAAAATAGACCCGGTGACAAGGAGGATGGGCGTCCCTGCCCGTCCAAACGGACCGAACTCAAATCAAGGACGGGCAGGGACGCCCATCCTCCTTGTCATTATTTTCATGTTCCATGGCGGGGCAAAGCAACATCACAATTCCCGCGAAGGCGGGAATCCAGACAACTCTCAATAACAACAGCTTGACTGGATTCCCACCTTCGTGGGAATGACGATCTCACTGCAACTCAAATCGGCCCCCCGCAATAATCGTTCTCTCCTGAAGCGCTGAGAGAACTGGTCGGTTCAGACTACAGTAAGCTAATAATATAATGATTTCAGCGGCTAAGAGGGAGAGTATCTTGAAAGACTCGTAACGAAAAGGGCGACGCCAAGTATTTTCAGCGTCGCCCATTCAACGACCCTTCCGTCACCGGCGGAGCGGCGACGGCTTTAATCGACTAATCCTCTTCGTACTTCTGTTTCAGCTCCGCGACTACCGACGGATCAGCGAGCGTCGTGACGTCCCCAAGCGCTCGCCCGGTAGCAATATCGCGCAACAGTCTGCGCATGATCTTGCCTGATCGAGTTTTCGGCAGGTCGCGCGAGAAGATGATCTGGTCGGGACGGGCGATATGGCCGATCTTAGTTCCGACATGCTCGCGGAGTTCATCTTCCAGATCGCGCGTCGGCTCGATCCCAGCTTTAAGCGTGACGAAGGCGGCAGGAGTCTGCCCTTTTATCTCGTGAGGAACTCCGACCACCGCCGCCTCCGCAACCATATGGTGATCGACCAGCGCCGACTCAACTTCCGTCGTCGAGAGATTGTGCCCGGCGACCAGCATCACATCGTCCACCCGACCGAGCAACCAGAAGTAGCCTTCTTCGTCCAATTTTACACCGTCCGCCGGAAAATAAGCGGTCGGCCATTTCGACCAATAGGTTTTCACGAACCGCTCGTGATCTCCCCAGATCGTCCTCGCCATTCCGGGCCAGGGATTCAGAATCCCGAGGTAGCCTCCTCCAACTTTGACCGCATTACCTTGTTCGTCGAGAGCGGCGGCTTTAACGCCCGGAAAAGGACGTGTGGCAGAACCGGGTTTGGTGGTAGTGAGGCCCGGCAACGGAGAGATCAGGATGTGCCCTGTCTCAGTCTGCCACCACGTATCGACAATCGGGCACTTGGATCCACCGATCTTCTCGTGATACCACATCCACGCCTCGGGATTGATCGGTTCGCCGACCGAACCGAGGAGCCTCAGCGTCGAGAGGTCATGCATCGCCGGCCACTTGTCGCCCCAGCGCATGAAGGATCGGATTGCGGTAGGAGCTGTGTAGAAAATGGTGACGCCATAGTCTTCGATCATCTTCCAGAAGCGATTCTTATCCGGCCAGTCGGGAGCGCCTTCATACATCAGTTGCGTCGCGCCATTCGCGAGAGGGCCATAGACCACATAGGTATGCCCTGTCACCCAGCCGATATCCGCAGTGCACCAGAAGAGATCGGAAGGTTTCAGATCGAACACCAGCTTGGTTGTAGCATAGGCTCCGGTCAAGTAGCCGCCGATGGTGTGCAGGATCCCTTTCGGCTTACCGGTTGTTCCCGAGGTGTAGAGAGTGTAGAGCGGGTCTTCGGAATCCATTACTTCAGGTTCGCAGATCGGTTTGACGTCGTCCATCAGCCGGTGCCACCAGTGGTCGCGACCTTCGGTGATGTGGACCTGAAAATCGCCCCGCTTGAAAACGACGACGTGTTTGACGTCCGGGCAACCTTCCAGCGCGATGTCGGCATCGTGCTTCAGCGGGATAATCCGCCCTCTACGCCAGCCGCCGTCAGCCGTGATGAGGACTTTCGCGCTGGCGTCATTGATACGCTCACGCAACGAGTCTGGCGAGAATCCGCCGAAGACAACCATGTGCACCGCGCCGATTCTCGCGCAGGCGAGCATCGCCACCGGCAGTTCGGGAACCATTGGCATATACACCGCCACCCGGTCGCCCTTCTGGACGCCAAGTTTCTTTAGCACATTGGCGAACTTGCAGACGTCGCGGTAAAGTTCCCAGTAGGTCAGCACGCGCCGTTCGCCGTTCTCGCCTTCCCAGATAAAGGCGGCTTTGTGACGGTGTTGACCTTGAACGTGCCGGTCGAGACATGACTCGGTGATGTTCAGCTTGCCGCCGACGAACCACTTGGCGTTCGGGCGATCCCATTCGAGAATTTTATCCCATTTCTTCCGCCAGACAAGTTCCTTGGCGTATGACGCCCAGAATCCTTCGGGATCGGCGTCAGCGCTGCGGTAGAGGTCTGGATCATTCGCATTAGCCTGAGCAGTAAATTCTGCTGTCGGCGGAAAACGGCGCTCCTCAGTGAGGAGGCTATCGATAGTCAGAGCAGGTGGATTGTTTGACATTGCAAATCTCTTGGAATGAAAAGGCGGTTTATAAAAGATGGTGATACGAGGGTTTGTGGCGAGAGGCGGGAGTAGTTGAAGAAATGCAAGCAGAATCTCACCGGAGCACGGGCGCGCAAAAGCTGCGCCAGCAGGCGGCAAGATTGAGAAACGGAACTGTAAGGGGGTAATGGAAATCGAGTGAGGAAAATGACGCAGGAGGGAGACTGTCATTCCCACGCAGGTGGGAATCCAGGCGAGCTATTCGGATAACGCGTCTGCTTATGTCTGGCTTGTCTTGATTCCCACCTGCGTGGGAATGACAGCAGATTCCACTTCCTTCAACCGCTCCGCCCCTCTTAGGAAGTGTTCTTCTTCGAGTTCGACCATCAGATATTTCCGCCCGGTACGAATCGCCGCTTCGCCGGTGGACATCGAACCGGCATAGGGATCGAAGACCAACTCGCCGGGCTGAGTCGAGGCTTTGATGAGCAGCTCGAGGATCTCGACGGGCTTGGCAGTGCCGTGCTGGAAGCGGTAGTTCGAGACCTTGTGGTAAAACTTGATCTCGCCGTCTTCACGCCGGAAAAGGACGTTCGACGGTCGGGGAGGGTTAAGCGGTCGCCCTTTGCCTTTGGAGGCAAAGATGATGAATTCGTGTTGAGGCGCGTAGTTCCCCTTGAGGTCGCCGGAACCGTGGTTGTTCTTCACCCAAACAAGGCAGTTCTTGTAATTCAATCTCTCCGCGTAGGATAAGCGTCCCGCTTGTCTTTCCATTTCTGCGACGATACCGGGAAATGTCAAATGGTCGCACCAGCAATAAAAATGCGCTCCCGGCTTCAGGACGCGCGCCGATTCAGCGAGGAAATATTCGACGTCGAAGTGCGCGACATGGATCTTCTTCACCTTGTTGTGCGCGACCGGCCGGTTGGACTGGTAGTCCTTGTAGGGCGGATCGGTTAGGATCAGGTCAACCGAGCCTTCCGGCAATTGCGCGAAGACGGTGCGGTTGTCGGCGTGGATGAGGGGGGGAAGGATAAGAAACAACTCCAATAAACGGTGTTACCGACAAGTTTCAAGCCCGCATTCTGAGGTGAAGCGATTCCGGTAGTCTTCGCGGGCGTAACTTGTCGGTTCAGGTTATACTCTAAAACAAATCACCGCCAAGATACGTCCGGCGGATACAAACTTAACTCGGCTTAACTCTTCCATGCCGGACTTAAATCTCGGCGGTAACAGAGATTAACCCTCAGAAAGTTGCACGGATTCACTCGTTAGGATACTCTCGAATACTTCAACAGCTTGATCTCTATCCAGCACATCTGTATCAATGATACTCTCTCCATCCTGCTGAGCTTGTCCTCGAAGAAATCTGAGCCAATTGTCCATTTCATGCGTTATGAGCGCCGGTTGCATACGCTCAATGTTAAGTCTCTTGTGCATAGTTTCTTCGTCGCAGTCAACAAGAACTATCTTGTAATTGGGAAAATCACATTCCTTGAAGCTACTCTTTACGAAGTCGAGATTCACCTGCCCCTCGAAGATAATGACATTCTTATCCGGATACTCTGATATCATCCTATATACCCAGAGCCTGGTTGTTGCCCTTTGCCAGTTTTCAACCGAACCAAATTGGGCTTCCATTTCTTGCACCGAAGGAACCCCAATGGCATCAAAATGTAAGAATGTCCAGTCCTGTCTGGCACCATACTTTTCTTCCAGACGCGAAACGAGAGTAGTCTTCCCGACACCCGAGGCGCCAGTGATAAAGAAGATGCGGGGAGTATGGCTCAACGGAGCCCTCCAGTTTGAGGAAATAGATGTACTTGAACTCTGGGAGCCCGTGTAAGTGGCGAGCTAATCCTCCACCTTCAGCCTTCTCGTCATCAGTTCAATCGTCGCCTTCAAGGGGTCGGCGTCCTCGAAAAGGATGCGGTGGACCTGTTCGGTGATCGGCATCTCAATGCCTTCACGCTGGCCGAGCGCATAGGCAGAGGTCGTCGTCTTGACGCCCTCGGCGACCATCACCATCCCGGCGAGTACATCCTTTAGTTTGCGCCCCCGTCCAATCTCCTCGCCTACGTAGCGGTTGCGGCTGTGGCGGCTGATGCAAGTCGTAATGAGGTCTCCCATTCCCGACAGTCCGGCGAAAGTCGAAGGCTTGCCGCCAAGTTTGACTCCCAGCCGGCTGATCTCGACCAATCCGCGCGTCAGGAGCGCTCCTTTAGTGTTGTCGCCGAATCCGAGCCCATCCACCAAGCCTGCGGCGATTGCTACGACGTTCTTCAGCGACCCGCCTAATTCGACTCCCACAACATCATCGGTCGCATAAACCCTGAAGCGCTCGCCGGAGAGGAGCTTTTGAACCCGGTTTGCGGTTTCGAGATTGGTTGACGCCGCTACGACGGTCGTTGGAACACCCATCACGACTTCATCAGCGAGACTTGGCCCTGAAAGAGCGGCCATTCGAGATGGATCGAGGCGGTCGCCCCAAACGTCCGACAGCACCTCCGTCATGCGCATTAAAGAGTCCTGTTCGATGCCTTTGGTCGCTGAGATGACTGTGCAATCAGCCGGCGGACCTTCGGTCATACGCGCTGCTGTGCTTCTCATTCCGTGCGACGGAACGACCATCAGAATGAAATCCGCTCCTGCGGTCGCTTCGTGGATGTCGCCGGTCATTTCGAGCTGAGGAGGAAAGGGATGTCCCGGCAGGAATTCCTTGTTCTCGCGCATCCGCGCCATCTTCTTTACCGCGTCGGGACGGAATTCCCAAAGCGTCACACTGCGCCCGGTCTTAGCCAGCATCAAGGCCAGCGTCGTCCCCCAACTGCCCGCCCCTAATACGGCGATTTTCCCGCTATCAAGCAAGGTTATTATCCTCCCCGATCTTCAGTTCGGTTCCTTCACGTAACCGTTGCAGATTCTGCCGGTGCGTCCAGACGAGGATCGCCGGTATCAGAAGCGCCGACGCCAACTCCGGGCGCGACGGGTGGGTGTAGTAATAAAGCGCGGTCGGATAGATCCACCCCGCTACAAGCGACGCTACGGACGAATACTTAGTCACGGAAACCACGATCAACCAGGTCAGGATCGCTACTCCCGCCGCAATCGGGTAGAGTGCAAGCGCCACTCCAGCAGCCGTTCCGACACCCTTGCCGCCTCGAAGTTGCGTGAAGGGCGACCAGATATGCCCTGCTACGGCAAGCAAGCCGATGAAGGAGGCGAAACCAATCCAAGCAGCGTCGCCAACGAATTGAGGCAACAGTTTTACAGCGAAGTACCCTTTGCCGACGTCCACAGCGACGACCAGCAAACCCCATTTCAGCCCAAATACGCGCCAGACGTTTACCGCCCCGGGATTCTGGCTGCCAAATTCACGGATATCCTTCCCGAGGAGGTAACGGCTTACCATCACTCCGGTAGGAATCCCGCCCATCAAATAGGCGACAAATGCCGCTAAAAACGCACTCACAACTTCCCCTTGGAAATACTTCAGGAGGATGGGCGTCTCTGCCCGTCAATCTTTTAAAACTTAGGAAATGGACAGGCAGGGACGCTTATCCTCTACCTACTACTCGACCGGCCAGACGTACGGCAGGTCATCAGGAACATCAGAAAACAGTGGCCGGTAGTGTTCCGGTGCCTTTCGAATCAAATTAGAACGATGCGCGCGATGGAAGACTTCATCCCCGAACCACGAAGGACGACTTCCTCCAACTCCTCCCGATTGAATGAGCGCCTCGGTGAACCGATGCTTCATGCTGTCGCGATAACCTCGCTCAATCCAGACCTCGCAGACGACCAGACCGTATTCGAGTAGCGCCCGTTCGTGACCGCGCCACATCTTCACCGCGGGATGGTTGCGCCATCCATGTCCGGGAACTGTCAGCGCACGGAATATTTGCCACGCCTCAATGCGCTGTTTGCCGAGGCGCTTGTAGTCGAGCGCTTCCGCAGATTTGCGGTAATCCGGCCACGGAAGAAAGGTCTGCATCAGGCGGGGAGCACTCGACCTATCGGCAATGCAGGAGCTGATTCACCCCACTTCGCCTCAACGACTGCCTCAGCATCCTTAGGACTCAACGCCGCGACGAGGCCAATCCCCATGTTGAACGTCCGTCGCATGTCCTCGAGCGGCACGCTGCCATACCGCCTAATCAAATCGAAGATCGGCGGTTCGCCCCAGACTCCCCAATCGAACTCAGCGCGCAATTCCTTAGGAATGATCCGCCTCGTGTTACCCTCAAGACCACCGCCAGTGATGTGCGCGAGGCCCTTCACATGGTGATCGGTTTTCAACCGCCGGATCACGTCGAGATAGCAGCGATGCTCCATGAGCAAAGCATCGGCAACCGTCCCGTCAAGTTCGTTGAAGCTCTGATCAAAGGAGATTCCGGCGTCCTTAATCACCTTCCTCGCCAGAGTAAAGCCATTGGTGTGGAGTCCGACCGATGGAAATCCGACTAGGATGTCTCCGGCGACAATGCTCTTGCCATCGATATAGGTCTCCTGATCGACCACGCCGACGATGCAACCAACAAAATCCAGCTCGCCCAGCAAATAGGTTCCCGGCAGCTCGGCAGTCTCGCCGCCCACCAGCGATACTCCCCATCGACGACAGGCATCGATCGCCCCCCCGATGACAGCCACTGCGGCATCAGGCTCAAGTTTCCCCATCGCGATGTAATCGAGAAAGAAAAGCGGTTCGGCGCCACAGACGGCTATGTCATTGATCGAGTGATGCACCATGTCGCGACCGATTGCATTCCATCTGCCGCATGCTGCAGCCACCGCAGTCTTGGTTCCGACGCCATCCACGGATGAGACTAACAGCGGTTTTGTATAGCGACTAGCGTCGAAAGGAAACACGCCGCCGAAATGCCCGATGGTTCCTCCAGCGGCCCCCATCAGCTTCTTGATTCCGTCCACGACCTTTTCGCCGGCGGATATATCTACCCCGGCTGTTTTATAATCCATGAAATGCTCAAAATGGAAAAGGGAAAAGGGAAAAGGGAAAATGAATCGGGTATCCCCTTGCACCTCACACCTAATATAACACCAAAGCCGCCCTGATCGTCAAGGCGGCTTGCGTGTAACGACTTTTTATCATCATCACATCCAGTGAACCACAATCCTCACTCGCATCTGGTCGTTCTGGAAAATTTTCTCGCGAGGATAGGTTCCTCCGACTGGCAGTTGATTCGTTGTAAAACCTACCGTCCCCATCAAGACCATCGCCGGAGCATCGAAGTCGTAAAAGCGTAGCAGATAGGGAAAATCCCAGTTCTCCAACAGCAGCGCTGCGTTCGGAATCCGCCAATCGGCCGGCAACAATGCATTCTCGATCACCGGGCTGCTGATAGTCGCGCCGGAAGGAGTGTCCATTGTCCACATCAGATCAGGCCCGTCATCGGGATCCCATGCACGATTGGACGGATCAAGCGGAGGGTACTGGAAAACTGAAATGCTATCCAGATAGACTTTGCTCGGGTTGATAAGGATGGTCTTGCTGAGTGTGTCAGAACGGCGCTCGTCCCGCGAGTAGGCGATCAAAGTGACGGAGAAGATGCGATATTCAAAGTAGTTGACAACTGGACTGGTCAAGTCGGAGACACGTCCGTCGCCTAATATCCAATGACTGCGACCGGCGTTCTGCGAATGGTTCTCCAAGGTAATCGCTGCATTGGTGACGGACGTCGCGGGCATGGTAAAATCTGCAAAGACGTGACCGGCGTCGATCGGTAGTTGGATCGTCTTAGAGTTGCTGACTCCGGTTTCGGACGAACGGGCGGTCAGCGTCACGTCATAGAGCCCCATTTGTGCGAAGATATGGGTTGGAACGCTGTCGGTCGAGGTGGTGTTGTCGCCGAAATTCCAGATGTACTGATCGGCGTTGGTCGAGAGATTCTGGAACGTGATCTGAGCCGGCATGACGGTGACGCCGCTCCACTCGAAATCGGCGACCGGATCGGGCGGCGGCGGCGGAGCGACCATCTCGCCGGTGCAGCTCGCAAGCAAGAGAGCCAGCGCGAGTAGCGCGGCAAATGGAGACAGAAGACGGTTAAGCATTTCAGTGCACTCCTTACAATCTCAGATGAACGGGCGTCCCGCCCGTTTCTCTCAGTAGGATAGGCGTCCCCGCCTGTCCACATCCCTTAAAGTAGGATAGGCGTCCCTGCCTGTCCACAACATTTGCTTCAATCTATAATAGAATATAGCCGCGCTCAGGGTGGTTAGCAAGGGGAGACTGCGCGATAGCCAAATGAAAAGCCGCCCTGAAAATCAGGGCGGCTTTGTGCCGAGGACCGGATTTGATGCCATATTTATTAAATACAGCTATTTACAGATACTTATCTTCAAACGGACGGGATTATTTGGGACTGTTCAGGACTGTATTTGGCACCAAATTGACACCAGATAATTCCTCGTTCGGCCCCATCAGGAACCGTCACTAAACTTGTACGGACAAGATAAGGATTAAGTGGATACGAGTCAACTCAGTTACCCTTGATCCTTCGTATTCCCGGATTTTCCCCGTCACGTCCGCCCGGTGGACTGAAAGACCGCTGGAATTCTTACGACTCAAACCTGCGGTCAGTGTCATCGCCAATCAACTCCACAACCTCCCTGAGCAGGTCCCGAAGATCTTGAGGTGATTTGAACTTGAAACTGATTCGATCCCTGTAGAGTCGCACGCCTTTGGCTTTCTGGGAGAACTCCTTCAACTCTGGCATGACATCCCAAGTCTCGCGCTTCTTCCGGCCCTTCTTACCCATCTCAAGCGCCGCTTCAATCAGAAGCTTGAATTGCGCCAAATCTCCGGTTGCCCCCTTCTCGATGAGCTTCGCTCGTAAGCCTATATCCTCGACTTTCATCAGCTCGATAGCCTTCTTCAGTGAAAGCTTGCTCTGAGCAACGGCAGCACGCAAGTCGTCTGGCAGCTTCAACAGGTCGAGTCGTTCACCAACGTAACTCTTCGATTTGCCAATCAGCTGTGCAACCTTGCGGTAATCGAGGCTTTGTGTATCGATGAGTTGCTGTAATGAAGCGGCTTCTTCAAGCGGAGTTAGGTCTTCGCGCTGAAGATTTTCAACCAAGGAGTAACGGATTAAATCCGTCTCTGCCAGTTCCTTGATTATGCATGGAGCCTCTGTAAGTCCTGACAGCTTTGAAGCCGCCATCCGACGGTGCCCGGCAATCAGAATGAACCTATCTCCCTTCCGGGAGACTAGCAGTGGCTGAAGAACCCCGAGTTCCTTGACCGACTCAACGAGATCAGAGATAGAATCAGGCGTGATCTCGCTTCTTGGCTGGTAAGGGTTAGGATCAATAAGATCGATTGGAAGAATCTGAGCGCCATGAAGCGCTTTGCCTTCCGACGCAGAAGGTGCTTTTAGCATAAAATGACTCACAATTCTTGATTTAAAGAGACAGAAGAAAGATGATTGAGGAATGTATACAAGATTTTCTGTAAAGTCAAGCCTGAGTGTTCAAAAGTTATTACCCGTCTCAAGCAACATTTCCCTCCTTTTTCTCCCGCTTGAGTCAGCTACGCTGAGGATGTACGTCAATCGCACGTACACAATCAAACAACAAGGAGGAAACGCCTGTGCGCGTTCGTGAAATCAGCTACTCTAAGAAGATCGGTCTCCCCAACTACGGCAGTCTCGGCTTGACCGTAACAGCAGAGTTGGAAACCAACGACGCCTTCGATGACGTCTACCAAGACCTGCGGTCGATGGTGGACGAACAGATTGATGGTGCTGTTTTGGCCGATAACCATTCCAATGGCAACGGTCGAACATCACCAACGACTCACCCATCACCGCCTATACCCTCACCACCACTCAATCCTGACGTAAAGCTTGCCACACCCAAGCAGAAAGAACTTATCCAACGACTCTGTAAAGAGCAAGGGAGAAAGGCCCCGGTCGGACCGCTCTCAATGGCAGCAGCATCACAGTTGCTAAACAACATGCTCGAAGAGGAGAATGGAACGGGTAGTCGCTCGAATGGGTTTAATGGCTACCAACCCAATCAATCCTGTCCAAGCAGTGCTTCCAGGACGAATAGCGATGGAGATGGCGGTGGTCACACTGTTGCGAACATGACCGAGGGACAACGACGGTATCTCTACCGGTTGTTATCGGATCAAGGTCTCCACGGCAAAGATGCGACCGACCAGTTGAAGTCAATCTTCAAGGTCGAGGCTTTGGCGCAAATCACCAAGGAATCTGCATCCAAGCAAATCGAACAAATGGTAGGTCAAACAGCTTGATGAATGCATTTCTACCGGCACTTCTACCTCGCCCTGCCAAAGCGGTTAAAAAACATAAGGGGAGCAACCACCATGGAAGCTCCCCTTAATGCTGTCTGGCTATCCACTACCCGCCAAGTTACCCACAGTTACCCTCAGCCTGCGCTCCTCGCCTTTGACCTCTCAGAAGCAGCCGGGGGGCCGCAGTCTCGGCGTAGCTTGTCTTCAAGCTTGTGGATAACATGGCAGTGGTGACCAATTCAACATATATTACTTCACCAGCGTCATCTTGTTGACTTGTTTGTAATCCGAGGTTTCGAGGCGGGCGAAGTAGAGTCCACTCGCGAAATGCTCGGAATTCCATGTAAATTGGTAACTGCCAGCCAGTTGTTCACAAGCGGCCAACACTACAACCTCACGCTCGGATAGATCAAATATGCTCAACCTAACTTTTCCAGGCTTTAGGAGTTGATATTTGATGGTAACCTGAGAATTAAATGGATTGGGGTATGATTTGAGATTAGCTGCTATGGGATGCGCCGGAGGGTCGGTCGGTACGTCAAGATCGTATCCATTACCTGTAAGTGAAATCTGAACAGAATCACCCCCGTACCAAAGATAGAGCCCTGCTTGATAAAGGGTATCGAGATGCGGACGAAACCCGACACTGAAGGAGACAGTATCGCCATCCGGGATGCGAATAATGCTGTCAAAATCGCATGAAAAGCCGCCAAGAGAATCCTCGAAGCTGATGGAGTCGATGACGGTGTAACGTCGCGATGGATTGCGAACCTGCAAGCACCAGTTCGCAAGGCTGTCGAGCCACACATCTCCATAATCACGCTCACTTAATATCGGTTCCAGTTCCATTGGTAAAAGAGTATCGGGCGTAGTCCGAACGAGCCAGTAATCTTTGTCATTGGCTGGACCTTCATTCAATCCGCCAAGCAAACATCCCCCGTCTTCCATAAGTAATCCACAATTGAATTGACCAGACATATAATGTCCAACATTAAGCTCCCACTGTACTTCGCCTTGCATATCGACGCGTAGAGCCAGATATCCACTTTCGTGTAAATTCGAGCTCATCTGCCCAACAAATAAAAAGCCTCCTTGTGGCGCAGCAATCACATCCTCGAATCTATCGCCTCCAAAACGATAGTAAGTTCTTGACCAGACCACGTTGCCCAAGCTATCGGTTTCGACTGCATACGAATCTTCATATGAGTTATTGTTGTCAATTCTGCTCATCCCACAAAATAGGAAGTAACCACCGGACAACTCTTGCACACCATCGAATGCATCAGCCAAATCTCCGCCATAATCTTGATGCCACTCTTCATTACCGGCAGAATCAACCTTCACCGCGAAGGCTTGAATACCGCCAAAGGAAGAGCTGACGCCAACGATGATACTTCCTCCATCAGAGGTTTGAATAAATCGGTAAGGTTCATCGTATCCACGCCCCCCATAGTAATGCTCCTCGATTACGGTGCCGTCATTATCCACTTTCAACAGCCAGAAATCGGAATGGTCATTCCCTACCGCCATTATTTGTCCGTCTCGGTCAATGATAACGTCTCGTAATTTTGTAGCGGTCTCTCCATATTGATAAGCCCAGAGTAAATCACCTGCAGAATCAGTTTTGGCTAACCAGGCTGAAGAACTATCCGAAGCTACCATTCCCGACATGACATACCCCCCGTCCAGTGTTTGGGCTATCCCAAACAAACGATTTCCTTGTTCAACCCACTGATAGGAACTCATCCATTGCTCAACTCCACTGGAATCAACCTTAACCAAACGAAATTCTTCACCTCGTCCGGGTGTGCTGGACCAACCGCCGATCATATATCCGCTGTCGGAGGTTTGAATCAGTTTTCCGAATTCGTCCGTTCCACCTCTTTGTCCATAAATTCCTGTCCATACACTATCAACTTGGGCAAAGAGCGGCTTAGCTATAAACGATAAGGTAAGGTGCAAAGAAGTACCAATAACCAGTGCAACGAATGAGCAGCCGTGGGGCAGCTTGCGCCGCCCCACGTCGTTCAGATTTGCTGGTTGAAGAGAAGATGGCATTTCTACCTCGCCAAGACCATCTTCGCGGTCTGACTGAATCCGGGACCAGCCATCCGGCAGAAATAGACGCCTGATGGCGAGCCTTCGGCTGACCAAGCTATTCGATGCGAACCGGCGGTCATCTGTTTATCTGCCAGAACCGCGATCTCACGACCAGATAGATCGAAAACGCTCAGCCTTACCTTCCCTGACTTCGGAAGCTGGTATTCAATGGTGATGCGCGAATTGAAGGGGTTGGGGTAGAGAGATGCAATCCGGAATTGTGTTGGCAAACCGGATAATTCGTCAGATGATTCTTGTGGCTCATCGAGCATCTCACGCAAACGATTGAGTTCTCGATTCGCATCCTCAGCCGCGTTTATCTGGTTACCGTTCATTACCGATTCAGCAAACACTATATCCATTTCCAGTGAGAGACTGTCTTCGTAGGAAGGAGCCCCTCCCCTGAGCGCTTCGAGTTCCTCGATTGCTTCAGCCGTTCGCCCCTGATTAAGGGTACAGAAACCGGTCAATCTCTGGGCGATGAAGCGTGTTTCCGGTTCAAGCTCTGCATTTTCGGAGAGGAATTGGTTGTAGTTATTCTTCAAACTTTCGAGGTTCCCATTGCCGTTGATTGTGCTCCAGAGAATTCGGTAAAGAGAGTTGATCGTCATCTTGCTGCTCCCATCCCCGATATAATCCCAGAATGCCGAGATAGCCTCGTTGTAATCGGCGTCCGCCATGAGGCTTAAGGCGTTTTCAAACTGGGCATCCTCATTGGCATTATCAACACCCACTTCCCAACCCGCTCCAGCAATAAAATCATCCTCCCATTCGGCCGCCGCTTCGCCGTAATCAACTGATCCGGTGAAATAACTCAACCGTTGCGCTTCGGTCAGATCGTCAAATTCAATCTTTCCATCCACTTGGCAGCCGCCATGGAGGGCGTCGCCCCAGAAATTATGTCTGAAGTCAACCGCCCCGGCCCCGCTCTTATAGACGAACTTTCCAACCCTGTCGCGAGGATCGCCACGAACATCGCCGATGTTTACCATCCATACTCGTGGGTTGGCTGCGGAAGTCAGATAGAATTCAGCTCCGGTTGCATTTGACTGATTGCTCGGTCCGTTACCATGTACGGAGTTCGCCACATCCCTTTCTCCATCGAATACGAAAGCAGCCGATGTTAAGTATAATCCACGACTGTAATTGTAAGCGATTTCGTTCGATTGAAATACTCTAGGGGCATTCGCATTACAATAGAGTCCTGCATTACCAGAGAGGGAGCCATTGTATTTGAACTCGCAGCCGATGAATGAACTGTAGGCATTGTTGTACGAAAGGTTCACACCGTCGCCTTCGGAGTGCGAAAACTCTGTACGTTGGCAATCCATCGCTGCATAACCATACACGTAAAGATTGTTGGTGTGACCTTCGGTTAAGCGACAATCAAGGATGTTGATCGGTTCAGTTGGAGCTGGAGGATTTGGTACTCCACCATAAGCATATATGTTTCGGTCAGCATTCCATATATCACAGCCCCTGAAAAGGCAATCATCTTGTGGATAATACACGTAAATACGTGACCAGCGGATGTTTGATACCTTTGGGTAGAAGTGAATTGTTTTTGCGTTGCCTACCAGTCCGTCTGCTTCGATAAAGCCGTTATTATTGGCACCTTGGCCATTGATCTTGATTTCTTGCGACGGCCCAAGCAAGATGTCAGTGTAGGCGGGAACTTGGAATCGGTCATTCACATTCATGATGGAGCCATTGAACGAGTACTCATCGGGCTGTAGGGTGACAGGATTTCCAGACGCGATGGTGCTGGGAAGAATGGTATAAGGGTCGTGATCCAGAATACCGGCGTATGTGTCACCACCGGTGCAACCGATGTCAGCAGCGTCATTCGCTGCGTTGTCAGCACTCGTCTTTCGGAAGTAGCCCGGAGCATCAGGACTGGGAAGATAGAGGATGTCGTCACCCAGCCCATTGTTGATGCACTCAGAATTCCAGTATACATGCTCATCATCGAGTGATACGAAGAGCGGTGTGGGGTCTTGAGGCGCACGACAATCCAATTCGGCACAGTTCTGGACAGGAGTTGCAGTATTGTGGGTTAGCTGGTTACGAACCGTGAACCCGCCGCCAGCGTTCAATCTGCTGACGCCGTTAGTAAACCGCTCGATGAGGTTGTTGTAGATTGTCCCATCATCCAACGGTGAGTTACCCTGTGGCTCCAAGAGAATTGCTGTTCCGCAGGCAGGTTGCTGATCGTCAATGAAGGTGTTGTTATAAATTTTCGTGTCTCCGGTTGATGCAGTATAGTTGACATCAACGGCTGCAACCCAGTTGTCGGTGAAGTAGTTGTTGTGGATCTGGATGCTGGGGGGGTCGTCTACACCTGTGCTAGTCAGTGCAATACCCCTCCTGGTCACCCCAAACCAAGACCGCCGGATGGAACTGTAGTCTTCAACGAAGAATCCTAGCTGCAACTCGTTCCAGAAACCTCCCTTTAGTTGCCCAGAGATGTTAATGCAATGAGTTGCTGGCACTTGTTCGATGGGCGTCGCTTCATTCCACTCAGCGTTGAATTTTACTTTATCCACTAACAAGGTTGTCGCGGACCAAGTCCAGTTCTCATCGTTGGGTGCTGGGGGCGCTGCATCTATATGGATCCCCTCGATGCAATTAAAGTAACTAATCTCAGAAGTTTGTGCACCACTTTCCGGATTTGGATCCGGCTGTGCCGGAGCAATCCAGAAGTGAGATGCAACATGAGTGTTCGACCAGATTCCGTAAGGGTCGTTGAACCAACAACCATAGATGTTAATATTTGAGGCAGAAAGTGGTGGAAACGGTTCCTGCGGACTAACTTCGTCGTAAGTATCCGCCAAATAGATACTATGATCATTTCCCCCAAACCAGACTCCCTTAAGATTCATCGTCAGGCCTCCTCCCCCCATCTCCCACCACCCATCAAGTTGCTCATCTGGATTACCGATAAAAATCCCATCCCGACCATTGTCTCTAATGGTATCTGCGTATTCCATCTGGAACACTAGCATTTCATCATAATTTTCGATCTTGATTCCACTCGAATCATTCCCGGAGAATCCTGAGGGTTTTAGAAGGGTGTTACAAACCTTGATGCTGGGAATGACAGATTCACCGATCACATGTCTCTCGAAAAGGGTCTCATGTACGAGTAACCCATTTTCTAAGTTGTTTCGAGATTTTGTACCGTTAATCTCCACTGCTCCAAACGCGAAATCACCACGGATATCGATACCATTACATGCATTCCCAAATACTTGACATTCATCCACTCGAATCGGCAAGTTGGTGTCATCATTGTCATCACGTAAATTTGCCAACTGAATACCATCTCCAGTTCCAAAATCGTAGATTGGGTTATTTGTGATACCCATTGATTGAGTGATATCGCATTTCTGTATCAATACCTCCAAAAACACATCGCCGTTTGCGCCACCCACGATACGGATTCCATCCCCGCCATTCCCTTCAATTGTATGAGCTAGTGGTTCAGTGGAATTGATGTTCGTGATGGCAGCCTGCATCCCATTGGTTGAGGGAAGAGGTTCCCAAGGCGATTCCGGCCATCCCCATGCTGGTAGCGAAATTCTCGGATCCCAGTATCTCTCGAGGAAGATTCCATCACCATCATTCCAGTAGACAACCGCTCGATCAATTTTTGTGTTGTATGGCTTATAAATCCACACTCCTCTACCAGCGTTATGCGAAATCTCTGAATATGTATTTACAATGCACTGAGCCATATCGTAACAGTCCATTCGAATCCCGTCTGAACAATTGCCGGAGACTATGCTGTTCTGCGCAACTTTCAAATAATGCCCCATTCCGTACATCGCTATTCCAGCATCCCGTCCATTCTGAACCACTGGCCCTTGATTATCATTTACTTGACAGTGATCAGAAAGGGTGACTTTGCAATCGGCACAAAATCGATGATCTTCATCAGCGAATGGATTAACCGGGTTTTCTTGATACCCGACTCCAACATACGGAACACGCAGTCCCCCGCAATCGAACAAAATTCCACATTTCGCGTTAGTATTGAATTCGCAGAAGCTACTCACCGTTAACACCACATCCCAAGCATCCCACCCGTAGAGGCCACTTCCGCCATTCTCATTAAATAGGCATTGATCTTCCACACTCATCATAAGCGATCGGATCGCTTTCAATCTAATGCCGTTTGATCCATTCTCATTGAATATGCATTGGTCTTCAACATTCATAGTGGAAGTAGATACATTCTCCAATGAAACTCCGTTCTCATGGTTGAAATTCACTTGAGTATCATTCACAAACGAAATTAGCAAATCGGATCCCGTGGCAACTATTCCATGCCAACTAACATTCGAGTTCACAGTAGTTCCATTCGCGAGCGACAAGGAACTGCCTACGCCTGCAAATAAGATCCCGCCTCCCATGTTTGAGTTCACTTCGCAGCTGCCCTCATCAGTACCAATATTTACCACAGTCCCGCTGCTAAACATAGAGTAGATTTCAATTCCCTGATTCATGTTCTCATTGAAGGTAGACCCGTCTTGAATGTCCCATAAATCTTGACCTGCCGTAGACCAAAGTATTGCTCCATAATAGTTCCGATCGATATGTGACGTCGAAACAGATACCGAGGATGTCGAACACTCCACCCAGATCCCTATTCCCTTATTGTCAACGATATTACTGCCTGCAACGTTGATCGAAACAGAATGCTCAACATCTAAACAATAGATCGCGGTCCCTATCCAGGGTTCTATGAGATCCGGTGTATAAAGTTGATTTTGAAAATCAATTGCTGAAGGAACTAATGACAGTGTATTCGAGATGATCGCTTCATCCAAAGTGATAGTGCTGCCATCACCTTCGTTCAAGATCGCATTATCGAAGGACTCTGTCATTATGCTGCCACCATCCAGAGTGACACCGCTTCCATTACCAATCAATTTGATTGCATAACATGTTTGGAACAATCTATTCGTGATTGGGTCAGTCTCATCGTTATACCAATGTAGGGTTTGTCCGTTGACATCCAGAGTCAAGTCTGTTCCGATTAAGCGACGAATCAGAGTATTCGTGAATACATTTCCGGACGAGCCAAGTATGAAGCCACCAGCAAAGATAAGCGGCGCTTCATCTTCAAACGCACCTTCCGGGTATGAATCGTGGAAGTCATCAAAACACTCTCCTTGAATTGTCTGTGGCCAGTCAATCGGATTTGGTTCAATCACAGTTTGATCAAACTCACCAACTCCCCCGCACGTGATAGTCTTTCCATTGGCCATAATAATGTTGTATACATCATTGACATGGCCTTGACCATCCAATCCGAGATGGAACCAGATCCTCGTTCCCGGCTGGATTACGAGATTTGCATTAGCTTGACCCTGCTGTGTTCCAAAGATGAGATCGCTCATGATCAGATAGTCGGGAGAACCATACTCTTCAGAAGGCCAGTCGTTCTGATTCCAATCCTCCAACACGACATTTCCATCCTGGTTGATGTTCTGCAGAACCCAAGCCTGATCAATTCGGATTTCTGGTCCCCAGTCTCCGAGTACTGTCCCTGTGAGAGCGAGAGTCAGAAGGATGATGATCGAGAGTTGAAAAAGACTACGCATGATTCACTCCTTGTGGTGTTTGTGTTTACCGAGGATTATTTTGATAGGAACGAAAACGCCCTATCTACGCGGCTGTTGCGTAGATAGGGCGAACTTTATTGTAACGCTATTGTGGACCGTGAGTGGTCTATTTGAAGCGTCAAATTAGCCATAAAAGTGTTGATTGGTCTTTCAGAACGAGAAGTCATTCGGGTCCCCGTAGTCGGTGCTGGAGACAAACTCACGCGAAACTTATATAAGCTACTGGCTACGAAACCCCATTGTCAAGCGGAATCGCCAATATTTACACTCCCCTCGCAAATTATAGCGATCATAAGAGGCAGGGGTCTAAGGACTCCTGCGTCCGCCGGGCGGACATATTTCGCTAAATGCTGTATTATCAAAATAAAAGAGCCTTGAATTGCTTCAAGACTCTTGGGTTAAGATTGTGAATGTTGCCAGATCAAGCGTTACTTGTTTGGGCAGTGCCTGCCCGCTGATGTACCGCTTGATTAGGTTGCAGATGACTGCTGACGCCATCAATGGCGTGTAACAGATTGTCCGTGCTGTGCAAGGCTCTTGAAAAGCCTCCTCGTCGTTGTATAGTGTCTTCCTGTAAGCAATCCGCTGTTCTCGATCGGTCGGAAACACCGTGTGGACGACCAGTGTCTCCAAGCCCATGCGGGCGTCGATGTAAAGCTTGACGCCCTTTTGCGAACGTACCGATTTCCAGATCGCTGTTCGCGAAGTCATGCTGTCAACGCCGCTGATGACAACCTCGGTTAGCAGTTGATCGAAGTATCGTTCCGCAACTGCTTCAATTTGGTATCCCTCCGATTGAAGAATGATTTCCTCAAGGGCAGCAACCTTGTTCTGGCCGATATCACTGCCTCGGTAGAGTTGGTTCGGCTGGTTGTGTTCCTCGACTGTGTCAGAATCGAAGATTCGCAAATGCTGCACTCCCATCTTGGCAAGCCATAATGCAGTAGTGCTCCCGATGGAACCTGCACCGATCAAGGTGACTTGCAGTTTGGCCAGTCGCTCCATGTTGACCGCGTCTAATTGTCGCAGGAAGCGAAGATCAGTTGTCATTGCTACCCTCTTGGTTCAGCCAACTGATCTCGTCTTCCAACTCTTCATCGCTCAACAACCCGCCTTCGTGCGCAGTCTTCAACTGCTCGAAGTATTGCTCAGCGCTGAGTTCCGGCTTTTCAGGAAAGATGACGTGTTGTTCCGTCACCTTGGCTCGAAATTCTTCCTCGGCGGAAGCGATCTCTGATTCGTCCAAAGGGAAATAGGGTTCCCAGATTAAATCCGTCACACAGAGATGCGCCGGATGGAACATGTCGAGTCTCGCCATAGTCTGACGCTTCTTGTTGACCACCAGAGAAAACAGATATCGTCCGTTCGCTAGTCCAGCAATGCAGGTGTTGTCCTGCCCGGACCAGAAGACCGACATATCGGCGTGGCTGTGAGCCCAACAAAGTAGCTTTCCGACTTCCGCGCCACGCTCAACCAGCGAAGAAAGCAATTCAGCGATTGCCATCGGTTCCATGGTTGTTTCAGCAGAACTACAGTACTGCTTCACAAGAAAGAAGTCGGTGACTCGCAAGGCGTAAAGCCTTCCAGTCTTCTCGTCGAACACCTCATCCACCAGTCCAAGCGCCGAGACTTCGCCCTGCGCCAGATCGACCCAGACCCAGAACTTGGTCAGGGCTCGCAGGTCGATTTCGATTCTAACATCCAACGTCGCAGGTTCACGCCGGTTCGGCGACAACGTCTGCATCAATAACCTCCTCTTCTGTTGATTCAATTTGTTCTTCCTCCTGCTGCCGGTTAGGGCAGTCTTCTTCGTAGTGGTCTGCGTATTCCTCGCAGTGTTCGCACCACCAGCACCACTCGCACTCGGAGATTTCATGGCCAGTCTCGTCGCAGAAGGAACAATAGGGTTCGTTCTCTTCATCGTCTTCGGTCCAATTCGGATCCCAACGCTCAATCTTCTGATAGGGATCGTCCTCATTGTACTGTGAAAGGAAGGTGCCAATCAGTTCAAACAGGCCGTACAGATCAAACTCGCCGGATAGCTTCGCAACTAATCCGGCAATGTTTCCCCAGCAGATAGAACCTGCCGTGGTAACGTGTGGATGACAGTAGCCGTTATTTGTGTTCTTGTCTCCGGTAATTTGAACCTTCTGGTTATTCAGGTTGAAGACAACTTCGTAAGGCTCGAAATCGTAAGAGTGATCTTCGTAAGCAATGACGATTCGTTGAGTTGTCCCTATTATCTTTCCCTCCTCCAAGCGAATGTCAGTATAGTTTCCTGGCACGAGCTTCATCAGTTCGCTGAACATCCGCATCGTCTGACGTTTGAAGTGATCTTCAGGCCGTTGAAAGAAGGCCAGCATCCGCTTATACATGGCGATGTCTCTGGACATCCGATTGACTTGTTCGGTCAAATCGTCCAAGGAATAGCTTTGTTCCCGAATCAGACTGGTCAATTCCGTCTTCCTATCGCCAGCCGTCTGAAGCATTCCGTTCAGGAAAGCCAACCGTGTCTTCTTGCGTAGCTCCCTGGCAATCTTTGGGATGCGCTCGTCGATCAGGTTCCGAATGAAACGAACCGATTGGTTGTTCAATGGACAGACGTTCAACAGAATGAAGTTCTCGCCCTGAACGCCAACCGTATGATTGTGCAGAACGAGTGCGTCTCCTGTTCGCTGGATGAATGATTCATCTTGTTGGAACACCAATTCTCCGACTTTCAAGACGATCCCAACTTCAGCCGTTATCCCGATCAGTATTCCTTGGCCGTTCCAGTCTTCTACCTCCCACGCCTCCCGAACCAGATTGATACCGACGTGATATCGTTGCCGGTGGAACTGGAGCAGTTCTTCAATTGATTTCAGCATTGTTTTCCTTTTGAGAGAGAAGCCCGAGTCGTTTGATTGACTCGGGCTTTGATGGTTTTACCTGTTGGCCTTTTGTTTATAGCCAGATTAACCCGAACCGTTAGCCAACGGACGGACTGGTGCCGGTATGAAGTTTAAGGAGATTACCGCTTCAACGTTCTCCACCAACAGGTCTTGCATCAGACGTAACGAGCGGTTAGTTTCCGCCCTTGACCTGTGGAACAAGAGTCAACACATCGCCGCTTTGCAGCGTGTCGCTGTCAAATGACGGGTGTCCGTTGATATGGCGGCTGTAACTGGATTCTTTGGGAAAGCCAGCCTCGCCAATAGCCGTCTCGACCGTTGAACCTTCAGCCAGTTCGATTTCCTTGGCTGACCTGCCGAGGCAGAGTACCTTCACTTTCATTGGGACTCCTTGATGAATTTGATTGGTGGAATGCGTTTGTTGTCCTGTAAAGGAACGAACAACTTCATTGTGACTTGGGTGAGGAGTTTGGACAACGAGGGGAATGTTGCCGTAGCAGGTAACTTGAATGACGAATGCAGACCAGGCACGACATCGCCCGTCAGGGTGGGCATGAATGCCCTACTTGATCCAGCACGATTGACACCTGATGATTGAGAGATGTCTAAAGCAAAACTTCAGAAGACAAACCACCAAAACACTATTTGGCTTCATGGTGATTGGAGACAGCATTATCAGGGTCTGACCGATCATTCGGTTGCGCTACTTCTGACTGACCCGCCTTACGGGATCAACTACCAAAGCCACCGGCGGAAGAAGCTTCACGGACCGATTTTAGGTGACAGCTCATTAGAAGGCGCGACGAAGGAGCTTAGCGAAATGCTGATAGCATTCAAGCCAAAATTGAAAGCCAATGCGCATCTCTTAATCTTCTGTGGTTGGCAAAATGAACCATGCATTCGTGAAGTCATTACCGATGCCGGGTTTCGAGTCAAGGGAGTGATCGTTTGGGTGAAAAACAATCATGGGGCTGGTGACTTAAAGGGGGCTTTCGCGCCGAAGCATGAGTGGATTATCCATGCGGTCAAAGGGAAACCATTATTGAGCCATCGTATTGCCAATGTAATCTGTGCGGTTAAAGTCTCGCCAGATCTACATCCGACCCGGAAACCAGTTGATCTGCTCATGAAGTTGATTGAGGCAACGACCGGTCCAGGTGACCTCGTGGTGGATCCGTTTGGAGGAGTAGCCACGACGCTGCTTGCCGCCCGCAATGGTGGTCGGAGAAGTTGGGGATGCGAGATCGAAGCGAGATATTTTTTGGCTGGAAAGAAATTGTTGAAGCAATCATCGCTGATTGGTTGGACTGGTCAACCATGATATTTCAATGCCTTCAAATGAGGCTCTTGACATAATGCTTGGCTCCCATTATCTTACAGTTCGTTTGGGCAAATCAGGTACGACTCGAACTAATAAGCAACTTGAAAAGGAGGAAAGAGACATTGGGTTATAGCACTGAACAGCTGAACGACATTTATGACAAGACAGGTGGTCAATGTCGTTTCTGTGAAAAGAAGTTGGCCTGGAAGAATTACGGCCAATATGGATCGCGTGGCGCATGGGAGGTTGACCATAGTCGTCCGAAGGCGCAAGGCGGTACCGACCATCTCAGTAATTTGTTTCCCACTTGCATCCCCTGTAACCGGGAGAAATCTGATCAACACGGCCGATATTTTGTTCCGAGTTCCACGAGAAAATCATCGGACGATAGCAACTGGGTTCCTCTGTTGATAGGGGTAGGGGTACTGGTATTTGCCCCAACCCTGCTTCCGGTGTTGTGAAAGATGCTTTCGCGAAGAGGTTAGTCGGTATGCTGAACTACTGCATACGGCATGAAGATAAGAGCCCCTTCGTTTTAGAGGGGCTCTGTGTTTTCGCGCGACCTGCGCATTTGGTCACACTGAATCCAGGTTACGAAAACTGGACTCGTGTTTGAATAGTCAGGGTGGGTAGCTATAGCCAACCACCCTTTACCTGCATTTCTGGGGTTAGGATCTCCCCGGTTTGCAGGATATTGGATAGATTTGGGTTGGTATTGACTCCGGATGCAAGAAAGCTCTGTTAGGAGCATCGGCCTTTCATGCAGCGGATGCATCGCCTTATTATACCTCAAATGAAAATCAGCTAAGCGAAGGACAAAGTGGCCTTTCCCGGGATCTTCAGCCCATTCACTATTGCAAATATGTATGTGAGCAAATGAAAGGGGCTGCCCCCATACCAGGACAGCCCCTTCTATCATCACACTCACTCCCTATCGACCCTACTCCACCTTCTCCTTCCCTCTCAGTTCTTTCTTCGACATCATGTTCTTCGCTTCGTAGGTGTACTTCCACTTCTCGAGCGACGAATTGAACTCGGTCTTAACTGTCTTCTTGACGATGCCTGCAGGATCAACCTCGACTGGGATATCGTAGATCGACAGTTTCCAGACGCCGGTCAGTTGAGGGTCGTTAGGCTGGAAAGCCAAGTAGCCGGTAAACGGCACGTTGGGCAGCAACTCAACCTGAGGCGTTACGAGTTTCAGATTGTTGATTGACTTCTGTAGCAGGGCATAAGAAGTCCGGTCGGCCGTTGCGAGCGGATACGATGGTGGGAACTGGTCATCCCAAAGCGCTGACAGATCCTGCTTGGTGATCGGCGAGTAGTCAGAACCAGCCGGATCAAACAGCCGGATCACCGCCGAAGTAAGCCGGATCACGTGATCGGTCTTGTTGGTGATGGTTAGACCGTAGAACGACGTTCCCGGAGGAAAAACCGAGTGTTCATCCAGAAACAGACTCTTGTCACTGGCAACCACATAGACCAGTTCGCCTTGCTGATTTTTAGCAGTTCTGGGAACTCTGGTGGTGATGGAAGGCGGCAAACGACTTGGGTCAAGCTTGACGTTTTCAATCGAGACATAACCCAGATCCCTGAGTTGTTCTTTGTCCACGTCTTCCCAACGGTAGGTGAAAGAAGTGGTGATGACCGGCCCGCAACCGGCGAACAAGACCGGGCCGAGTAGCAGGATTACGAGCAAAAAGCGACGCGCGACAGACATGGGAACCTCTCCGAAGTGGTAGGATATGGGGCAAAAATAGCCCCTGGCGCCATTGGCTGGCAGCCCACTTGTATCCTACGCAAGCAGACGCACATCACCGTTGAGCGCCAGAGGCCAAACACCCAAGAAGAGGGGCGTGAGGCCGCCAACACCAAAAACAAAAATGGCGATGTGCTGGACCGGATGAACCGGTGCTGCTTGCGTAGGATAAGGAGAATATAGGGAGGGAGAGGCGGGAATGCAAGGGGGAGAGAAAGTTCGGAAACAACGGTCAATTGTTAGACCTCAGAAGTAAGTCAGAAACAACCCGATCAAAACGAACATGGGGGCTGCCTTCACCTTGATGTCGTTGGTGGATTAGAATTCACCTGAAACGGCAAATGCCTCGCAGCAGAAGGAGCCTTGTACGAATCAGCTCTTCAAATCGAGAGATTGATAAAACACTTGCTACATTTTGGCGAAGCCGTAAACGCCTTTGATTTCACGGTTTAGGAAACTTCCCTTAGACGCGGCTTGAATCATTGCATCAAAAACATGTTCCGGTACTTGGTGGTAGACGTAGTAACCACCAGACAAGAACCGAACGTGTAGGTCTTGTGTCGTTGACTCATAGCCAATAGCCTCAATATTGGATGAATCCACATAAATCATCTCAGGCATTCTTCGATTCCTCCTTCGTGGTTATTGATTGGCATCGCCAATTACTTATAGCTTGCTTATATTCTGATGCTTGCGGTCTTGGTTTACGCCACGCTTCAGGCATCTCAGGGTCATCGCCGCGAGGCCGCTTACGCGCTTTGAAAAACTGGATACGAGATGGGATTGGCATAGCTTCGCCGATTACAATTGCCTCGCCTGTACGAAGGGATGGTAACATACCCGACAAGGCTCCAAGATCGTCTGGCATTGCAGCGCTCACCTTAGCCCTATCGGAGGAGTTGGTTAGTCTCAGCGCGATCATTGTGCCGCACTGACTCAACACTGTGCTCTCTATTTCCATCGGCCTTTGAGTGATTACACACAAACCAATGCCGTACTTTCTTCCTTCCTTTGCGATCTTAGCAATAGTTCTGTGCGCCGCGGAGTCTCCTCCTTCAGGTAGAAAGAGGTGCGCTTCTTCAAGCATCACTAATAGTGGCTGGTTGCGACCGCTAATTGCCAAATCTGAAGCCCAGAACAGGACATCATAAACGATTCTTAATACTGTCCCAACGATAGTAGCCAACACTTCCGACGGCAAACCCGACACATCGAGAACTGTAAGTGGTCTGTCGTGGCCTACCCACGACGCAATAAGTTCATCCAAGTCGCCATTTATCTTGGATTCAAGATTTGGTGACAGCCTCTCCCCTGGGTTGAACAAGAAGTCAAATCGTGAATCTTGCAACCTACTCCGCATCACCTCTAATTGTCTTGAAATCCCTCTGGGCCTGGGATGCGCGAAAGGCGCTAAGTTACCTGGGTTAGGCGCAGGATACTGATTAGAGCTTAACGCTTCTGGATTGCCTTCACTTATTTTATCGCAAGGGATTGTTTTCTCTTTATCCTTAAACGTTTGACGCTCGAAATCGTCCAAGTCAAACCAAAGTTTCTTCGCACTGAAAGGTATTGGTGAATCTGCCATTACTGTGGCTTCGGAGGGCGATTGAGGGAGGTGCTTGCTCGCTGTTTTCTTTCGTGCGATGACCTCATCTCGAACTGCTGTTTCAGCAATTGGTTGCATCTGCCCTAAAACGATTGCCTGGAATTCATCAAATGGCAAAGCCCAATAGGGGACGTAAAGCGGTCGCTCATCCGCTGTCAAATCTGGTTTTACTTTGAAAACTCGCCCATATTGTCCGACAGCCGATGCATACTCTCCATGTGGATCGATGATTAGCATACGTGCAGCGGGAAAGCCCTGCGTGGCGATAGCCTCTATCAGAACTGCAACCAAGTTCGACTTGCCTGAACCGGTCGAACCTATAATAGCAGAATGACGTGTTATCAATCGTCCAAGGTCAAGGTTTCCTGCTATTCCCGACGTTGCCGCAAGATGACCAACGGTGATCGCTCTCTCCTCTCGTGTTGAGCCATAAATTACAAGCATATCTTGAGGGGTCACAATATGGACTTCGTCATCGAAGGTAGGATATTGACTTACACCACGTTCAAACACACCACCGATTGATTCTCCGAATAGGGTGGCAGACAACCACCGCTGCCCAATTACAAGGTTCATGGAATCCGTCTGCGGTGCAGCAGCAGCACCAACCAGCGTACATACGGCGTATAGATGAGTATAACCTAAAGGAATGCGGAGGAATGCGCCAACCTGTCCCACTCGATACGACCATCCGTCGACCATCAGAATCTTAGGAACATCATTAATCAGTCGAATGGTTAACACACCACCATTCACTGAGTCTATATAGCCTACTAATGTTGGATTACTTCGACTCATTGCTTCATACTCCCAACAAGGTGAGGAACTGACAAAACCATTTGAAGTCACCCAAGCGTAATTTCCCAGTGAGATCAGATTCGACGCTGGTCGTTGAACCTTCCTGTTCTATAGATGCATTACTGTCGAAAGCTATGTCCATGAAAGAGTGAGTCTTATTCTCAACTGGTTGTGCCAGCCGCCAAGTCCCAAATAATCCGGATATGAGTCCGGCATTAGGTGCCATAATTGTCAGGTTTGGTCTTTGGCTTGCTATCTTAGCAAGCTTCGCCTCTTCAACTAGCTCCTCAAATTGTAGCGCCACAATGTTTGTACTACGGTTATCAAGAGCATTATAAAGGATTGCGTTTATATGCTCATCGCCGAATCCATAACCGCAAGTGATAAGGAAAGCATGTTCAGAACTCAGAATTCGAGATAATCTGTCCATGAAGGCAACATACGGCTGTTTACGAGATTCGTCATATTTCCGATTTGAAGGTAAAATCATTTCGCCGGTTTCGCTTGGCTGAGTTCTAATTATTTGCTTGCCTCGAGTTCCATTTTCTATCGACCAATTGACAGAGCCATGGAGCTTCCATAATCGAACCCAAACTGAACTTGGTAATAAACTCTCATCATCTAGGCAATCGGGGAAGAAGAAGGGATGATGAGCACCAACAAAGGCATCAAACACGGGCACACGAATGCCTTCAAGGGAGCGTTCGAGTAGAACATCGTAGTTTGTGGTGAATACTTCTATAGGTGCTGTTCGGTTCACCCGTCTCACCCAAAGCGCGAAATCATCATGCGGGATGTGAGGCGGGATTGTTTCTTCTGCTGGGATAACTGTCTTCGCGATGACGGAACAAATTTTGCGCTCAATCATTTGTAACTGGCCACGCGAGAGACTTAGTAGTGTTTCATCACCTCCAAGCGCATCTATCTTTATCCGAAAGCAGGAGAGCACATTTTCGACATTCACAAGCTGCTTAGCGGACTCCAACTCCTGCATAATACGATTCCAAGCTGAAGTTTCGGTTGGTCCCATCTCGACAACCGCGTTCCGGCAGATAGTAGTCAAACCATCCATACTGGGTATTATTAATCAGTGCAGAATATAATTGACTATTTGGTTTAATTTTCGTATCTTGTTTATATGGAAAAACAAGATGCCAGATCACTTCCACCAGCAGCTCAAGAGGCTCTGAGACACCGGGCCGTTCAAGCTGTTCTGCGTGGTGAAAGTCAGACCTCAGTCGCCAAGACCTTTGGTCTTTCCCGCGCCGCTGTTGCCAAATGGATGCAACTCTACCGCCTGAATGGGGAGAAGGCGTTGAACGGTGCCAAGCGTGGTCGCCGCAAGCAAATCCAGCTTGAACCATGGCAGGCAGCACAAACCGTGCGCACCATCACCGACCATTGCCCTGATCAGATCAAGCTGCCTTGGGTTCTCTGGACCCGCGATGCGGTAGCACAACTGCTCAAAGAACGCTACAATCTGACTATTTCGCGCTGGACAGCAGGTCGCTACTTGAAGCGCTGGGGCTTCACCCCACAGAAGCCTGCGAAACGTGCCTTCGAACAGAATCCTGAAGCAGTTCAGCACTGGCTGGATACCGAATATCCTCAGATCCACGCCGCAGCCCTGCAAGAAGACGCCGAGATCCACTGGGGCGACGAGATGGGCATCCGCAGCGACCATCAATCTGGCAGGACGTGGGGCATAAAAGGGAAGACACCCGTCGTTGCGATGACCGGCCAGCGCTTCAGTTGCAACATGATTTCGACCATCACCAATCGGGGATCACTACGTTTCATGATCTACCAGAAGCGTTTTACGGTTGAAGTCTTCCTGACATTTCTCAGGCGTTTGATTGGTACGGTCGGCCATAAAATCTATCTGATCGTGGACAATCACTCGGTTCACAGGGCGAAGAAGATCAAGGCATGGGTAGAGAAGCACGCCGAGCAGATCGCCATTTTCTATCTTCCAGCGTACAGTCCGCAGTTGAACCCGGATGAGTATCTGAACAACGACATCAAGAACAACGCTTCAAAGAGTCGGCGGCCAAGCACAAAGCTGGAGCTGCAAGAGAATATTCGATATTATCTTCGGGTCACCCAGAAACGCCCAGACATCGTCAGGCACTTTTTCAAAGCTCCGATGGTCGCCTACGCCGCAAGATAGTGTCTATAATAAAGTGACCCCATTAATAGTGGCACATGGCTCGGTTTCTGTCCCGAATTTGGCGCAACACCCACGTTTATGGAACTAGATGTCCCTGCTCCAAAGAGGAAGCAAATACGTCGGTCATGTTGAGCGAGGTGATTTCGTAGATTCTCAATTAGCTGACGAGGTTCGTGTGTCATCTCCCCTTCCCCTATTCCTCTTTGAACATCAACGCGATCCCAGCAATAATCGCCCCGAAAATCAACAAGTTTTTCCAACCTTGAGCCTTACTTTGGTGAAGACCGACAACCTTATCTCGCTCAATCCGAGTCATGGTTATGATCAGTTGAGAGATTGTCCGCTCTGGGTCATACGGATCAAACATCAAAGGCTCGATATCCCGGAGCATTGCCTTGTGATTCTCATCAGTTCCCCTCTGCATAACTGGTATGATGAGCTTGCCCTTCCCTATGGCTAGCCCGATCTCCTGGTTCACCCATGGAGATTCATGGCTATTCGGGGTAATCAAGACGATCAAACAGTCTCTGGTGACGATTTCGTTGGAAATCTTATTTGGAACGTCTATGCCCGGGCGCGGTTCATTTTCAAATAAGTAACTGTCGAAGCCGTTGTTTTTCAGAGACTGATCAATAGATTCTGCTAGGCTTCGGTCACGCCCGTCATGAGCGATGAAGACTCGATATTCGTTCATACTAAATACCTTTTATAGTTGAAGGAAGTGACTAGATGGTCGTCCTAGTGACTAGGACAAAGACGAACAGCCTTCACCTGTCGACAAGACACCTGCACGAGTGGCGTATATTGACTATCGAATGCTGTTGGTTTTGTTCAGTGCGATCAGCGTCATCAACCGGGTTCCCACTTCAAGGGCGTCGGGATGGATAGTAAAGTCTTTCATATGAACATCAACACTACCCCTGTCTTCTCTCTCTATTCCCAAAGAGATATAAAGTGACGGCACGACATCTGTATAGAAGGCGAAATCCTCCGAAAACATCGTTCTATTACTATTTGTTTGTATGACCCCATTCCAATTTTGTGGAAGCGAACGAATGACTTCCGCGCGCAGCAAAGAGTCATTCTTTAAGGGAGGAGCTCCCTTACGCAGATTAAAACTATAGCTAACGCTATAGGCAGAAGCCGCCCCCGTCAAATATGTGTCGATTAACCCTGAAATTGAAATTTCTGACTCTTCAAGTTCAGGATTCTCCAGTGGCTCAAAACTTCGAATCGTCCCCTGCATGACAGCACTATCAGGTAGAATATTTGAAACACTACTATCTCCAGCTTTAAAGTAGGTCAAACTTATTACACAAGGCCGTGAAGTTACAGACAAACGTCTCGCAGGGAGTTGGGCCAGATTCGAGGCTATTGAAGTTGCTGCAGTTAAGACATCGTTTCCAGAAGATGGAACAGCAGCATGGGAGCCTTTGCCTCTTATAGTGAGGGTGAAATAATTGCTTCCCGCCATAATACATCCCGGAGCAATCGAAATTGTTCCAACCGGCATTTTGGGAGCCACATGTAAGGCGTAAATCGCTTTAACCTCCATTTTCTGCAGTATTGAGTCTCGTACAATATCGTCTGCTCCGCCAGCGGTCTCTTCGGCAGGTTGAAAAAGAAAGACTACGGTACCATTCAGATGCGCCTTTTGTCGGATTAACACCTCAGCCACCCCCATCAAAATCGCTGCGTGTGCATCATGTCCACATGAGTGCATCAGGCCTGGAATCATTGAACAAGGATTATGTTGAGATGGTTCCTGGGTCTTTCGGCCATCCAATTCAGCCCTTAATGCTATCGTTGGACCCGGGGAACCCGAACGTAAAACTGCTATAACTGATGTTGGGGCAGAAGGAGATTTTATGAACTCAGTATATCCAGCGGATTTAAGTCTATCTGCTATGTATTTCTGTGCCAGTACTTCTTTGCCTCCCAGTTCAGGATGTTCATGCAGATATCGATAGGCATCTATTACAGGAACTTGAACCGCGGTGAGATCCTCTTTTAGCTGAACAGGTTCATCATTGATCAAACTGTTATTTCCATAACTTTGCGCAAAACAAAAAACACTTGAAGTCAAAATTAATAGGCTAATCGCCGCAAGAGCCGTATGCCCAATCTGTCCATTTGGTGGATGGAGGCTGCGAATTGTAACAAGCGAGATTGAGGAAATCGAATTCACAAAATCTTCCTTTCTTTGTAAGGGGTGGGACAAGACCGCCTTCTGGTTTGCCGGTTTGTTCATGCGCACCACCGGCAAAACGCTCAACGCAACCGCAACGCTATGTCCACGGAAGGTCGTCCGGATCGTCTTCCTCGGTCTGACCTTCCTCTACCTCAACTTCGCCTTTGTCTGGTAGTTCAGAAACCGCCTTGCGGAAGCCATCACCCAACATCACTAAGCTCTTGGCGACCACTGCTGCTGTGGCTGGCAGTTTCCAGCCTTGGGTGTTTGGCCGCTCGATCTTCAGATAACCTTCGAGATAGACCTTGTCACCTTTGTCCAGATAGGTTTCAGCTACATCTGCAAGCCGATCCCACATCAAGACTGGAACGAAATCAACTTGCTCGTCAAATTCCTTCTGGTCCGCCCGGCGGACAGCGCGATTCACTGCCACGGTGAAGATCGCCAACTTCTTCCCGGATTGAGTTTCCCGGGTGACCGGCTTCCGCGTCAGGTTGCCGATCAGCATCACTCTGTTCAACATACGTTTGAACGATTTCTCCAGCGATCAATGATAAGTCACCCTATCCTCGCTGGACGGAAGGGCGATTTCGACCTTTGCTTCTCCGTCTTTGACACATTAGCCCGACGAAAAATAGGACTGGTGAAACCAGACCGGTTGTCAAGGCTGAAACGGCTTAACAAATTTTTCGCGGGCAGCACACTGGGAGAAGGTCGAAATCGCTCCTCGAACGATGCTGCATTCTAAGAAGGCGGACTTGCTGGGTGGGAATAGATTTCAGTTGCATTCTCTATCTACACTTATCTTTTCGGCGGAGGTGGAGGAGGAGGTGTCGGTTTAGGTCGCTCTGGATTCCTACCGAGTTGCCCCCCATTGCTTGGTTGTGGAGGTGCGGGGCGTGGTTGTTGTTTATCATCCATTTAACCTTACCTCTTACTTCTTTGGTGAAGGTGGTGTCGGCTTGGCCTGAACCGGATTACAATCATTTACTTCTGGAGTTGGTACAGGCTTTTGCTGTTCAACCATGATTTTCACTTTGGTTTCTTCGCCGGAGGCGGTGGAGGAGGTGGCGTTGGCCTTGTTTGTGGAGGATTCCTACCCTCAGTCAATGGCCTTGGGACAGGCTTCGACTTCTCAAGTGATTTGTCAGACATCGGTGTTTCCATCCTTGTAAAACTCAATGATTTCTATCTGTTCGCCACTGATGAGTATTTCTCGTGGCACTCTATCGTCAACCGCTTGACCATCTAGCTGTTGCCATTTCGCCCCCGTCAGGAAGATAACCGGCCCTTTCCCAAATTCCAAATCGAAGGCATCCAAATAGCCGCATATCCGGTTACCGTTCTTGAACTCAATCTGAACAAATTCTTTCTTTCTAGTCATCATCTCCGACCAGAACGAACTATGAAACGTTCGCTTTGTGAACTCTTTTTCTCTAAGAAACTTTAATGGCCAATCCTTGTATTTCAGTATTCCGCACAATCCACCGACACTAATAGAAAGCAACAAGAGAAGCGCGATTCCTCCAATTTGCGGATTAGCTCGGAGGCAACCTGCCGACTCAGGTATGAAAGTAGGGTAATCGAGGTTGAATAAGCCTCGCCCGATTAAGGCATACAGCGCATTGATGACAAATGTATAAATAAGCGCAGAAACATACTCATTGCCTTTATCGAGAGAACGAAGATAGAAAAGCATTCGCTCAATGCGCTCCGCCAAAAAGCCGGGTAAAAGTGCTAATACTATGTTTGCGGCCGAGGTTGCAGTGAATTCCATTAGTTTTCTCTTTCTAACAAGAATTAGATTTCTTACTCGTTAATGATTGATCGATGGCCGTCGCCAGATGGCTCTTCTGCCGCCTGCCAGATATTCTCAAATATAGTCGTTGGATTGGCCAGAGGCAACTGGTCACGTGTTGCATAGAGAAAGAGCCGCCGGTATGTGCCACTTGGATCAAGTGCCTTCACAACTTGCAGTAAGCCGCCCAAGCGGTCTTGCCCTCGCTTAGCCTGCCAATCGACAGCCTTCTCAGTGATTGTTAATACACGGAAGGTCTTCATCCCGTAAAGCTTCTCAGATTGCTCCAACTTCCAAAGCTTCACGTAGCCAGTCAGCTTCCTCTGAAAGGTAGCGTGAGACATCGTGCTCCGGTCCGCTTCAAAGAAGAAATAGAGTCGCTGTTGGCCTTCCGGACGACTCTTGTCCCTTATACCAAAGAAGCCATCAGGAGCAACCGGGTAGCGACTGCTCTCTTTGTTTTTATTATCAACGACACTCTTGTGAATCGTTGCCCCTTCTTTCCAACCCAACAATTCAATGTCAGGATGATTCCGGCAGGCGGCTTCCAATACTACGTGGAAATGACTTACCAGCAGGTGATGTGCCAGTTGATACTCGCGGTTCTCATTCTTCAAAGGTGTCGAGATGACCTTCTTGGCAGTCAGTTCCCCGGCCCGACCCGCTCCTTTGGGCGTGAGCACATGGATCACGGTTGTTGGCCAGCCACCTTTACCGCTCTTGAACGGAATCCTGCCTATAAAGCCTGCGTCGAACAACATCCGCAAGCGCCGCCAGAGCGTCCTCTGACTTCGCTCGGTCAACACCGAGAGCATTTCCGTTGTCAGGTAGCGATAGCGCGAAAGATGAACCAGTATCTCGGCATCACCATCTTGAAAAACAAAAGAAGAAGCCTTTGATTTCTGAGGTTTGTAACGAGAGATCTTTCCCTTCTCTCCATTACTCTCCAAAGACATCAGGCAGTGCTCGTTCTGGTTCAACCTCTTCGGCAGAGGCAAGGAGATTCTGACGGCGCGCTTCAATCTGAAGGTCAACCTCGGAAGATAGAAGGGCTGGACGTGCCTTTGCCGCCCTTACGGTCTCCTCGAACCTCGACTTTAGGACCATCTGAGTCATAGGCAAATCTGGGGTATATATCGCCCAGGCGTCACCCTCCAGCCCTCTGACTTTCACTAGTGCGTGACGGTCTTTCTGATTCACAAGCTGCGAGATGAGCTTCTGCTTCTTCTCTTCCAATGTATAGTCTTCGATACTCGATATCTCTTTATCTTCCTCAAGCAGATAGAACGGAAAATCAGTTTCGCCTTCACTGTCTCCTTGTGAATCGCCTGAGCTACTGAAACTGCTCAAGCCGGTGATCGCATTACTTGCCCGAGTAATTGAAATCTCGGTTTCGGTTGAAGGCGTTGTTACCAGTCCTTCAGAGAGACCAGCAATATCTGAGGCTCCGCTCCCGCTGCCACTGCTTCTAGCAGTGGAATGGGAACGACTATAGACTGTTTCACGAGTCAGTACCGGCCGGAAGAATGTCCGCTCGATAACCCGTTTTACCTGATCATCAGCCAAGTAGTTGGGAAATAAAGATCTGACCATAAGGTCGGCATCCTCGGGCTGAATCGCGAATGCAACCTTGATCGTGGTATTACTTTGCACCGCGCTGTAAAGCTCAACATGCTTCTCCCGAAGCGGTAGAATATCCTGAGTGGATAGTACGAAGGATAGGCCAAACTTCCGGAGCTCTTTTAACCCTTTGGCGATATCGTCGCAGAGGTAGTTATGGAACTCGTCGATAAAGAAGTACATCCGCCTCCGCTTCAATTCATGGACGTCAGTGCGCGATCTGGCAGCTTGACAGAGCTTGTCGATCAGCATCACACCGATAAACCGTGCTTCGTCCGATGACAATTGGTCGCTCGGTGCCAAGTTGGCCAGAATGACCGCCCCGTTGTCCATCGCCTTGCGGAAGTTGATCCGGCTCTCTTGCTGGCCAATGATCCTTCTCAGCCGATCACTGAAAATGAATCGCATCAACCGATTCTCCGTACTGTCTAGATATTCGGATTGGATGCGTTCAGTATAATCCCCAAACTTCTTCCACTGAATAATGAGATAGGGATTTCTTACTTCCAGAAGGATGCGCTCGCGAAACTGACGGTTGGTAATAAAATCCTGGGCTTCCGCCAAAGTCAATCCAGCTTCGGAGAGAACCATGATTAAGGCGGAAAGCCACTTGGATAATCGTGGCGTTTCATCCAAGTCCTCATCGCCAAAGACCTTGGCGATCCCTCTAAGTACTAAGGCGGTGTGGGCAGTCAAACTGGCGTTGGGATTGAATTCTTGGTAGGCGAGGTAGTTCAATCCGAGTGACCATACTTCGTCCTGTGGATCTACCAGGATTAAGCGGTCTTTAAGTCGGTTTTCGACGCGATGGAGATGGCAGAATTTGACCAACCGATGGTACATGTCTCCGCCCGGATCAATAACGCAAACGCCTCGTCCAGCAAGAATGTCCTGCCGGATAAAATGTTCAAGCAGGTAGGTCTTGCCAGTTCCGGAAGCTCCCACGACCTCCATATGAACACCTCGATGCTCTTCTTTTAAGAAAAGCTTGCGTCGTGTATCCGAGCCTTCATGAACCGTGGCTGGATCATAGCCAATAAAAAGATCACCTTTCTCTACGCCGGTAGAACGTACGTGGGTCATCGCTCACCTTCAAAAATCATCGTCGTCGCTTGTTCCATTAGATCATTGACCATATTGGGGTCGTTCGGATACTTCATTTTCAGTTCTGTTTCAATTTTTGCCAATGCCAGAGCCTTATTCATAAACAGTTCGTGGATATCAACCGGTGGCTTCTCTTCGCTATCAACCGGAGGAGGCCTATGTTGTCCAGCAGAAATCGCATCGGCGTGACGCTTCCTTGCACGGGCGATATCCATATCTGTCTGGTAGATCTCCACCAACCGGCCTTGCTCTTTCACGTAACTTTCAGCCAATGGTGCATACTCGGCAATCATCCTTCGGTATCCTTCCGGATCCTCCCGCTTGAGTGTAGCCAGTTTCTCTTGAAACGCCGAGGCTTCTTTGATTGCATCGGTAAGCGTAGTCGCCACGAGTTGAACGCCAAAACTGGTGATGGCAGCAAGCGGATCGGCAAAGAAATTCGCCATGGCGATTTCAGGCTGTAGCTCCTCGGATGCTGGATCGAGTTTACCCGATTTAAGAGCTTCAATTTGCTCCAGATGACGCTTCTGTGCTATTCTCGCCTCATTGGCGTTCGCTGTTATCCCGGCAACCGACAACTTGTAGTCTCTGAGGTAATCGGTATAGGAATCGGCCAGCCGGCTTTTCGCCGTTCCGGATAGTACTGCTCCAATTATCGAGAGTATCCCAAGAATGAATGGCCACGCGGTTTGGATTGAAAAATTATCATCTTTCATGGCAGGTGCGCCATAAATGAATGAACTGATCCCAAGTATGATTAAGAACCAAATGATGAGCGTTAGAAACACTTTCCCTGATCGCCACTGTTCTTCGGTAAGCAGTATAGGGTATTTCACTTCAGACATTGACAAACTCCATGGTTATGTGATATGATCCGCGACATCGAAATCAAACAATTAAACTATTAATTATAAGAGATTTCAGATGTCAGTTCCCAACTCCAATGAGTTTGAAGCGGCGTGGAAGATCGTTCGACACTACGAACCAGCGGCTGAGGCATTCTTCAGCAATAACCTACTCGAACTCGCCGAGGGGATGGTTAACGAACTGATTCCGACGCTTCAAGCAGAAATCGCCGTCGATGGAAAAATCCAGCAGTCACTGACCGCCATATCGGTCGTCATGCAACTGCTCATCAACGACTCCAAACGAAAGAAGCCTAAACCGGCAACGCTCTCACTTAACACGTTCGTGCCATCATTAAACTGAGAGGACAGACAGTCAGCCGATGCCGCTTCCAACCCCGTCTCCACGAGACGGGGTTTTCTTATCCCCCCACTCTTCACGGCGAACGTCGGGGCAAGGTTTTCCTGACCAATTCAAAGGGGTCACAACCCCTGTAGGATTGGGCGTACTGGAAAACCGTCCAGCCCCGACTTCAATGTAAAGCCGTCTGTAGCGTTAGCGCAAGACCGAAGAGGCAGAAGTCGCTCATAAGCGACTCTGACTCGAAGACGCAGCCTCTCTGAACACCTGACGACACCCGTTTGGCACACCAACACGGGACACGACAGGCAAGAGAGGCAGGCTTTACATTGAAGTCGGGGGTGTCCCGACCACAAAAAAGACGGCTCACAAGCCGTTGATTTTGGGGTGAAAGCCACGCTTTCAAAGGGAAGCTCCGACGTTCGCCGTGAAGATTGGATTCGTGGGTAGTTCTGTGCTTATGTAGGGATTACTATCTCTACGACCTTCTCTACATCTGATCTTGTCTGAAAGACCCTCGCTGGATCGGTTTGGAGACTCTCACAAGAGCCCCGAAATAGTGGATCCGGTTGGATTGGTTATGCACTTAGTTTTCAAAGCCTTTGTTTTATATCGGCGTCCCCCGTTCCCAAGCAGGGCGGCTCCTTGCTGGTGCAAGGAAACCGCCAAGCCCGGAAGCGATCACCAGGCTCGTCTCCCGGCCCATCATCAGCGGGCGGAAACAGGGAACAACCGGTCACCTGGGTATCAGTAAACTGGCGAGACCCACAGCCACAGCGTCAAACATGTTCTGCCAGTATTTCTCTTTCCACATCCTATCCTGCACCACATAGATTCCAAGCTCTGGATAGCGGGCAGAAATCACTTTCGAGACTTCCTTCTTCGTCGCTTTGCCACTCCCGCAGACGAACTTTCGAACGGTCTTCGGCGCATAACTGACGATCTTCAAGCCTCGCCGTTTGGCCGCATATCGCATCTCCGCAGCAGCCAGATGGAGCAAGGAAAGATTCCGGTCAGTAGTGTTGAAGGTCTGTTCGATTGCCAAAACATCGGGCTGGTAGTCGTCGCAGAGCTTGTAGATTATTCTCCGAATCGTTTTCAATAACAGTGCGGCCGGGCGTTTCTTCTTCAAAGTCTTCACCCCGTAGTAAGCCAGATCATCGTCTTCGAGGATAGCGATTCCCATTTCACGAGTCCCCGGGTCGATGGCTAAGGTTTTAAGTTTTGATTTCTTCTTGGGCATATTTTTTGACTAAATAGGTGAACAGCGCGCCCTTCGACTTCTTGATCCGACTGGATGGGATCAGTTCCACTTCGGACAAGGCACGTTTTAGAATATCTTGATCATAGCGTTTAACCAGCGCTTCGTAGTAGTGAGTTCCTTCACCGTTGCCGAGACGTTGGTGGAGCAGCTTCGGTGTAATCTCATCCTTCGGTTCGTCTTCGTCAATGCCCTCATCGGTGATCAAAGCCGGAATAGCGTCCTTCCGATCAACCGACCAGCCGGTGAGCGTTATCGCCCAAGTCAGTCCTTGATGGCGCGCTGTCAAGTAACGCAATTTTTTCAAGTGACCAAGCCAACTCTGGATGGTAGAACCCTTGACGTTAAGCTGAGCCGCCACCTTCTCGGAAGAAATAATCAGCCTGCCGCTTTCCGGATGAGCACAGATCAGCAAGTAAGCATATAGCCAGATCGCTTGCCGCAGCTTGCCGTAGTGGTTCGCCTGTGGGTAGAAAAGTAATTCTTGAAGTTTCGTGATGACAGGTTCGTTCATAGGGATTCTGTTGACCGGACTGATGAGGAGTTATCCCCACCCTCCAAGCCTTATTAATTTATTTATATATATTTAATTAAAGGGGTGTCCAGATTTGGGCGCGGAAGTGCCTGATTTGGGACGCCAAACCGTCGCATATTGGGCACGGGCTTGCCAGCTTGATTTCCGAAAGTGGATAACTTGCAGATGGAACAGGCTTCCGTCCCGTTTGGCGCTAACGTAACTCGTTTCTTTCAGCCTTCTGAGCCAATCCCGAACCGTCTTCTTCGGCACAACCATTTCCGATGCCAGCTGACCGAGTGACCGACTGATAGTTCCGGTTCTGGAATCGACATGAATCAACAGGAACAGGTAGAGCCATATAGCGCTCCCAAGTTGCTCACGGTGATTGCACGACGCATCGAACAACTGACTCCTCCAGACCGGTCGCCACCAGTCGCTTCTTGCCGGTCGTTCATGATCGTGCGAGACTGTCTGTTTTGGCGAAAGTTGATTGAGTGGTTGCATAAGTTGTTGTGATAATTATCCGCCGCTTATTGCTTCTTCCTTCGAAGAATTACGGCTTCACGTACCGTATGGAACAGTGGCGCGAACAGCACTTCGACCGGACAGTTGATGGCAGCGGAAAGTTTCAACGCGCTTTGCAGGCTCGGAGTTCTCCGACCGCCTTCCCACGCTGAGACATGCCCGGCTTGCCGGTGTCCGATCAGGTCCGCTACCTGACGTTGCGATAAATGCCGCTTCATTCGATAACGGCGTAATTGATTGTTGAGTGGTTTACGGTGAAACGCCCTCCAACGTTTCGTCATAACTTTTTGTTTTTAATAATCTTGATGCGTTCAGAATACAAGATGAAGCACTACTCAACAAGCAGTGAAATGTTGCCGCATCAGGCAACTACCGCAATGGCCAATTGAATTGGGTTGCCATACACGGCAACATCGCCCGACTGACATCTTCAAACCATTTGGATTATGCTGATGGTATGCAACTCACAAAAAAAGACGTAGAGGAATTCAAATTCCTCTACGCCAAACATTATAACCAAGACCTGTCCGATGATGAAGCCTGGATTCTGGCCCACAACCTGATCCACTTCTTCAGTCTGATCACTGAACTCCCACCCGAGAATGCTCCAGCCCAAGTTACCGTTCCTGTCTAAATAAGTTCAAATTTGATACCGCTTGCCCTAAGCCATGAGAGAGAGTTAGACTTGGAGAGCTAAATATCCCATGAGTGGATAACATTTCAACGTATGTCGTCCCATGCAGACACGTCGTTACCCTTTATCATCTACGCCCGCAAATCTTCAGAATCAGAAGATCGGCAGGTGCTTTCGATTGATTCCCAAGTCAAAGAATTGAAAGACTTTGCTGAGTCCAAAGGAATTGTAGTCGCGGATGTACTAACTGAGGCTCGTTCGGCTAAAAGCACCGGACGGCCAGTTTTTGATTTAATGATAAAGCAGATTGTGGCGGGCAAAATCGGCGGGGTTATCTCTTGGAAGCTAGATCGACTATCAAGGAATCCCCTCGATGGGGCAAGGTTGATCCAAGCTCTTGAAGCCAGCCGTTTGAAGCAGATCGTCACCCCCGGCCAAACCTACCAGAATACCACCAACGACAAGTTTTCACTCTCTATTGAGCTTTGTCTAGCTAAACGCTACGTCGATGATCTCTCGGATAACGTCAAACGCGGCAATCGCGCCAAGCTTGAACAGGGTTGGTTGCCGGGACCTGCTCCGTTGGGGTATTTGAATGATCGCACTAGCCGAACGATAGTGAAAGACCCTGATCGATTTCATCTGGTGCGAATGGTTTGGGATATGATGTTAAAGGGGCAGATGAATGTCCCGCGGACTATCGACTTGATGAACCGGCAATACGGCTTCAGAACCCGCCGAACAACGAATCAGGGCGGGGTTCCGCTCTCCAGAACCGTCGTCTATGGTATGCTCGGCAATCCCTTTTACTACGGTCTGGTAGTTCATAACGGCGAAACTTGGCCGGGAGCGCATCCTCCAATGGTCACTAAAACAGAATTTAATGCGGTGCAAGAGATACTCCACAGGCAAAACCGGGCAAAACCAAAAGAACGCCATTTCCCTTTCACTGGTTTGATTCGTTGCGGAGAGTGTGGCGCATTGGTCACAGCTGAACATAAAACCAATCGTTATGGCAGTCGATACATCTATTACCACTGCACAAAGCGGTTATTGGGGAAGCAGTGCCAACAGAAGTGCATCAGGGAAGAGGAATTGGAAAGGCAGATGAGGCAGATAATCGGAGACCTGTCGATCCACGACGAATTTCGGGATTACGCCTTGACGCGACTGCAAATACTTCATAAACGGGAATCTGGAAGTCGTCGCCAACTGTCGGCAAACGTTGACACAGCCATCGCTGCGGTTCAAAAACGGCTGGACAATCTACTCGACTTACGGCTGCGTGACCTGCTCGACGATGTCGAATACAATAATCAGAAACGGATTCTTCTGGACGAAATGACCGGCCTGAAGGAGAATCGTGCCAACCTGGAACGCAGGCAGTTCCACTGGTTCGAACTTTCCGAAAACGCTTTTTTATTCGCTAATATGGCGAAACTCTGGTTCGACCAAGGCGATCAGCAGCGAAAACGGGAAATCATCGCCTGCATCGGTTCGAACTTTACCTTGAAGGACAAAATTCTGCGAATAGAAGCTAAAAAACCCTTCCTTGTCATCAAGGAAGGGTCGAACAAATCGGCTTGGCTGGCCGCGGTGGATGACGTTAGAACTTATTTCATGGAAAATCCAGTGTTGTGGCAAATTCCAAAATGGGTCATATGATATGACGCTTCAAGAGACTCTGACAGCAAGATAATCATCACACCCCGGAACTATCGCTATGATCGCATAGGCAAGAGATCAATCCGGCTGACCACATCACACTCTGCCCGCCCATATAGGATACTCCACCTGTCAAGTACCGGAAGAGGGTAAAGTAACCGCTTGTGATAACTTGATTACTACTCCCCTCAGCTAATCGATTAATCCCCGTTAATCCTTACTTGCAACCTACGGATATCTGACCGTAGTTTAACCATAGCAAACCAAGCGTCAGGATGGCATCTTCTTATCTGTTTTGGTGTTAGACAGAAACACTTGCTAGTTTCCGTGACGCGTTCATTCCCGGAGAGGACGGCACTGATTCGAGACCAGTTTGTTTTATCCCTACGTAACTCATACAGACACGCCGCTATATCATTCTGCGTCTTATTACTTTTCGCATATGATTGGAAAACACCAGCAGGCCCATGAGCATATTCTCCCCAAGGCCACTCATGGAATTTATCATAATAGGTTTGCTGATAAATAAACGGGACAACAAGTCTTTCTAGATATTCCAGAAATGAAAAACCAGTTACCAAAAACTCGCGTTTCTCTATTGCTCCACATAAACAAGCAGCTCCATTAGGAAAAAAATGTCGATCAATAATCTTCTTCTGGTCATCAATGTCAATTATTAATCGCGGGAGCTCGAATGAGTCATCGCGGCGTTGAATCAGAATTTTATAGGTGTCAAACAATACCTGCCCTGCTGCGGTACTTTGTGGGTCTAACAACCACACAAAACTCTCCGTGGCATCATCATACGCGGCACGAAGAGCAAAATCACCACATACTTCTGTTCGGCCTTCATTCACGACTAGATTTGGGCAATGTAGGGCCAACCATTCAACCTCAGACTCTGTTATCATAGCTACCAGACCATGGCTTGTTTGGACGAAATGAACTTCCGACCGCGTATCCGACCGCGGATGATCCTGATGCCGAGTTTGAAGAGGACAATTTGGCTTCTTTATCCACAAAAACAGTCTGCCATTTCTCGATATCATCGGATTCGGCTAGTAAATCGTAAGCTAATTTTGCCGACTGAACAACTATTGCTTTCTCAGATTCGTTCATCAGCTGCGAAACTATGTTGTTGGTATTCGCCGGATCAACCAGTTGAGTAGAAGAAAAGTTATCTTTGAATTCTTCAAGCACTTTCAAAATACTCTTCTGTAGATTGCCCTTATTCTTACTTCCGGACAAAGCCTTCACTACAAACAACTCTAGAACAAAGGTCTTTATCGGAACGTTGTTACGATGCGACCAGAGCTTTAAAAGGCGAATGACCGGCTCACAACCACTCTCGGTTATATGCGTGATGTGCACCTTCAGATTCGTACGCATGCGCTCTTTGTCGCCATAAGCGACGTGCAAGTATACGTCCTTGGTGTCTTTGATAAAGCGTCCCGGAACCACATCTATATGGTAATCAAAGGGAGATTCAGCACCTTTCAAATCAATGATGCGTTCTGCGGAAGCTTTATGGGCGAGTTGGTACTTCTCCGCGAGGCGTTGAGTCACATCTTCGCGGATTTCTTTCAATGCGCGATCATCAGAACTCGGGAAATAGCAAACAATGTCGAGATCGTATCGATCACTAATCATTGTCCCTTTTACTCTTGAACCAGCATATTTAATAACTGGATCGACCCCAAATTCTTCCCTCAGGAAGTCAGTTACTTCCTTTTTATGCGCCTGCAAATCCTTTTCCTGTCGTTCGGAAAGGTCTTGGCTCGCAAGCAAACCCTGTAAGTATTCTTTTGGTTCCATAGTTAGTTTACCGTTAATGTTAAATAGAACTTTCCAATTGCTTTATCGTCATCATAGACGAGTAGAGTCGGATCTACCTTTTTTAATCGATCCAGTCCACAGACAACCGCTACCGGGGCTGGCACCGCCGGAAACAGATGAAGCTCGGTTAGTCCATCATGGTCTTTATGAAGACTACTCAGAAAACTCTGGAATGTGCGCCTGAACGATTCCAAATCTGCCTTATTGCGAAGAAAAGTGGGCGTAGGCGTAATCCCCTCTAATGTAATTTCGTAAACGTGAAAAGTCGAGTCAATTGCGTCTGGTAAACGTTCTGTAGAGATCATACCACTCAACGAAAGAAGTAATCCGACCTTAGAAGAATCGGTACCAGTCTGCCTCTTTATGATCTTATAGCGAACTGGCTCACTATCAGACTTCCATACCCAAGTTTGCGTGTCTCTATGTTTCTGGTAAAGATCAGTGGGGATCTTATTGCTAAGGCAAGCGCCCAAGTGAATTAGAAAAGGCATTGGTGCTAGGCCAAAAATGGAAAGGTGGTCTATCCCTTGTCCTTTGATTGAAGGAGAAAATAACTTATTTACCTCTTGGCTGATTGTTTCTGCACCCGCCGACCAATAATGTGATTGTGTCGATACTGGAAGTTGAGAAATATCTATATGGAGGCCTTCATCAACGGGGTAATACGGAGCAATTGCGTCCGTCATATGCTGCAGTGTAATAGATACCGGCTCATTCCCAATTTTACTACGAACACTAACTAACTTCGTCTTATTTTCAGGTTTTAACTCAGTTAGTTCAAATATCCGTTTTTCGTGGGCTTGTTTGTATGATTGCAATTTGGTAACGGGGTACTCTGCCTCGTGCGATTTGTCATCAATCAACTTGTGATGGACCAAACATACCAACATCAAATTTCCCAGCTCATTACGCTTGTTTAGTGGTAGTGGATCATCTCCCCGGGCACCGCCCGGTTTAGCGGCTACAATATGGGCAATATTGGAAAAGTTTGCCTCCTTCTGAGTCAATTGATCGCGGTATAGATACTCATTGCATGCAAGAAATTCACATCGGCCACCAGCAAGAGTCCATAGACGCAACACAGTCAGAGGCGGAATAGACGCTCTCCGATTAGCCGCGGGATATTTTGTTTTCTTTTTTGTCATCAGTCTTTAATTTTATAATTAGATTCAGGTTGCTTTTAGTGGTAAACCACCCCCTTGTCGAATCCAATATAGTCCTCTACAAAGGCTAAGTCAAGACAAAACACAGGCTCGCTGTCCACCCGGCGGACAGTTCGGTTTCTTCTTACGAAACCGCAAAGTTCGTGGGAGGATGTTCCGTATATGCAACAATCTGAAGAAGTCATTTTAGAATACCAAACCCAAATTACTTGACTGGCATTACAGTCGCTCATATGTGCGAACAATACGTGTCAGATAGCCTTAAAGCCAAAGAATTGATGTCACTTCTAAGGCAACCCTCGCTCGATTCCATTTAACAATTGGCGAGACAATAAACTTGTTTGCGTTGCGGTGTTGGTATTCTCAATGATGATCGATTCACACTTGTGGAAAGTCATAAATTCGATCAAAGATTCTATAATGTTTGTTATCATATCCTCTGATGTCTTCGTCTCATCTTCAAAGGCAATTTTCCTTATAACAAGACGCTTCGACGAACGATCAACCTTAGGGTCGAGTCGTCCAATTAATTCTCCATTATGAAGAATAGGCATGACGTAGTAACCAAAAGTCCGTCGTTGTTTTTTCAAAGATACATACATCTCATTCTTATATTCAAAGTTAAATAGCATTCTCACTCTTTCTCGATGCCAAATCAGATTATCAAATGGCGATAAAAAGCATGTACGTTTAGGGTCATATAGCCCTTCAATTATATCATGGATGAGTGATTGATCTTCGGAGAGAATGTAAGCAGGTTCGTTCCAATCTTCAACTCCTACATTGATTACTTCACCCGTCGATTCCAACTTCTGTAATAATGCTCGAGTTTCAACAATTGACTGTCGATAGTAGTCGGCAATGTGATGTAACGTTCCTACTCCTAAACACCGTATGCTGTTTAGGACTAACCATTCTTTGCAATCGTGAATATCATGATTAATTGTGTCTATATCATCATGTAAGACGCGCTCAGGCAAATCATAAACACATTGAAAGTTGACACGTTGCTGAATCATCAAGTGTCCGGTGTAAAACAGCCAATCCAACACAATCTTCGCGGGTTTTCGATTCCACCATGTCCTTATGCGGCTCTCTGAATCTTTAAAGTCTCTTGACATCATGGCGCCTTTGGTTGCAATTAATTGAAGAACTGATCGAAAAACACTTTCATAGTCATTTCCCAAAGCTTTAAGCTTACGAATACTGAGAAGCTCTCCACGTCTCTCAAAAATTATTGGTGCAAAATACTGATAATTTTTGACTGGTATTAAACTTGCTGCGTGAGCCCAATGCTCAAAAAGAGTATGATCGGGATACACGAGTTCATCCAAATCGGACTTCTTATACAGACCGAGTCGACTCAGCATAACTAAATAATGACTTCTGTCAACCACGTTGATACTGTCCAACTGCAGCAGCCCTATCTGGCGAACGAGCTCATAGAGACTGCCCTTATTTACTGTCAAGGGTGCTTCAATTAAGCCTTGCTTATAAAGTGCTATTATTCTGGCTGTACGATTGGTTAGCATTCCAACTCGCTGGCTGTTGAATTGGCTTTGCGGATTAATTATTGTTCTTTTGTTCATGATTTGTATGCTATGTTTCTAAAAAACACGGATTATAAAAACTCTCTAATACATTATAGCGCCATTGTCTCCCGAGTTCTGTCAACTCCATCGCACATTCACTTTCAGTAAGAGTCCCACTCCTCTCCAATAAGGCGATCTCTTCAGGAAACACATCTCTAAGGGGAACACCAAACCGCTCGATAAATCCTATTTTGGAAACCATTGATGCCCGACGGAGATTAAAGATAACGAATCTTTCCATTAGATTACTATTGCTTGCTTTCTTTGATATTCTTTCGATGACAGGGAACATCCCCTGTTTTACGGAATGCCCATACATTGAAATATCACCGGGAGCCGCGAATTGATACCCATTGATATAGCTGTAGGCTTTAGCGCCCAAACCGACTAGGTCACAGCCCTTGCCATAGGTGTACAGGGAATAAGCCTGTTCATGCCCAGGCAGCGTAAAGGTGCCTGAACTTGATTCCTCATACCCATGTTGCAGCATCTGCAAACGCGTCCATCGAGCCCAATCCATTATAGAGGTATCAGACACTTGAAGTCCAATTTTTCCACTGAGAATGAGTCTTTCGGCAACCGAGTTTGAATGAACAACATAGTCATACGTTGTAATACTCTCGGGTCTCAAGTTAAGGATCAACCGAAGATCGAATTGCCATTGTTCAAATGTTTGTCCAGGTATACGGTAAAGCAAATCGACGTTAACAGTCTCAAAACCAGCAGCTAAAGCGCTATTTATAGAAGATAAACCCTGTGTAGCCGTATGGGGTGAGTTCAAGATAGTCTTAAGAATGCTATCTGAGTTGCTTTGAAAACCAATGGAAATTCTAGTAATCCCCGCTTCCCGGGCTGAATCAAGGTATTCACGACTGAATTCCCGTGGATTGCCTTCAAGAGTAATTTCATGCTTCACTGCAAGCTGGAAATGTGACATTGATAGGTTGATGAGTCGTCTAATGCTCTCGGGTGGGAGGAGTGAGGCTGTGCCACCGCCGAAGTAGATCGCACGGCAAACTCGCCTATAAAATCGCGGATGAGCGGAATAGCTACGAAGTTGCAACTCCAAGAGTGATATGTACTCTGAGATTGGATCAATATTGAACCTTTTTTTCGGGAGATAGGCAATAAAGTAAGGACAACTATTGCAATGAACACGACAAAAAGGAATTGAAAAGAAAATTGTAAACGGATTTGAGTCTGCCATTTCGCCAACCGCTAAATCAAGAACGTTTGGAAGAATAGCACCTGCAGTAATCGCTCCCAAAGGTGGATACTGGAAATAATTACGATAAGGGAGTTTAACGAATAGGTTCTCAGTCTGATTAAGCGAGGTTTCAAAGTGATTTTTTACGACTTCTCCGAATGGAAAGGTTAGTTGTTGCCTCGAACTCACAAGTAAGCTGTTAATCCCGCACGTTCAAAGAGGTCTTGTCGCGCTAGACGACATTTTAAAAGAAGGTCTCTTTCATCTAAACGCGTTAGTTTAGCCTCGTCAATTAATAGTTCTCCATTGACAATCACCGTGTTTACTCTTGTTTCTGAAGCACCATAAATCAATACATTGTCCAATTGATTCATAGGTGCTAAGAGCGTTACGCCAGTATCAATAACAATTAAATCCGCTTTCATTCCCACTCGAATATGGCCTGAATTCAGCCAACCGGTTATTGCTGCTCCATCAACAGTGAGCATCTTAATGAGTTCGCTAGATCTCAAGTTCGGTGCATTCTGCCCTGAGACCTTCGCGAACAGCGCGCATATCTTGGCTGTTTCAAGAATACATTGAGAGTCATTTGATCCTGATCCGTCGGTTCCAAGGCAGACCTTAATACCGTGATCGAGCATCTGTCGAAGGGGCGCAATTCCAGCCGCCAACCTTGCGTTAGAAACCGGACAGTGAATTATTATACTACCACATTCTGCAATCATTCTCAAATCGGTATCGGTAACATGAACACAATGAACCAGATGCATCATATCGTTGAGCGCATTCAATGAATAAAGCCACTCCGTCTGAGTCATTCCTGTCGTTTGATGAAATGTCTGGACTTCAGATATCGTCTCAGCCAAATGGATATGGGTAACAATACCCCGCTCACGCGCGAGAGAAGTCAGCCGTTTCATTGTTCGAGACGAGCATCGAGCAGGTTCCATAGGTCCGAATGCGATCTTAATAAGTTTACTCGCTCGTTCATGCCAATTGTCTAAAAGATAACACATCTCATTCTCAATGTGGTCTGAGGTCTCTTGTCGAGGACCAGAATCCCGCCATCCACGAGCAAACAACATGCGGACACCGCTCATTATAGCGGCTCTTAGAGCGGCTTCAACATGTTCGCGCGACCTAGTGGTCTTGTGATGCTCAACAACAGTTGTTACACCGTTCTTCAGGTTCTCCGAAAGTCCCAAGAGACTGGCCAACCACACATCCTCCGGTGTCATGGCGGCCTCTAACGGTTGAACAAATGATGACAGCCAGCCTGCCAATGGCAACTCTGTCCCAAGCCCCCGCATAAATGACTGGGCTAAATGTGTGTGGGCATTTACGAAGCCTGGCATTATAACGCGATCTTTAGCATCAATTATACAAGGTGCATGTTGAATCATCGATCTAGACGGAACGCCAACACCCACAGAAACAACATATTCACCGCCGATTGCAACCCATCCAGGATTGAAAGATATTTGCCCAACTGGATTATCAATCTGTAAAATAACACCATTCAGTATTAAAATATCGACCTTAGTACCAACATCTATCGACATTTTGCGCTCTGCTGTATATTGAAAGCAACGTGTCCACCCGGCGGACAAACATAGTTGCCCCGTGCCAGACGGTTAACTTTACGGTATAACGCTCCGCGTACATGCCTATCTATTTAAAATCTAACAATTACAGAGTCTATACGATAAGCACATCCGCAGGCCGATATATTGCTCAGAGGGTTAGATTCATACTCACATTGTCACTAATTGATCCTAATGTCACTTCAAAACACGCATTCGTCAATGGTTACGACATTCGATATTTTCTTCAGCGTTTGGCAACCATTTAAGTGGTCCGCGTCAGATGCCGCCACACAGCAATCAGAGATAACAGTAACCAAATAGTCTCTGTCGTGGGCATCACGTGTAGCTGATTCAACTGCGAGGTCAGTTGCAACGCCAAGGATGTAGATTTCATTTATTGCATTCGCACGAAGTAATACTTCCAAATCGGTCCCATAAAACGCACTAATTCGATGCTTAATAATGACATTCTCATCATCCTCTGGCATCGCGGCTTCAACAAATTCGGTACCCCAACTATCAAGTTGTAAAGCTCCGAATGATTTAGCCTTCCCTAAAAGCAGGCTGTTGGCGGAGTGTTCGCTATACGAACGAGAATAGCCCAACTTCACGTGGACTAAGAGCAGCTTTGATGTCCGCGCCTTGGTATGCACTTCCCGAATATTCGATAAAGTGTTGTGCCTCGAGGCATACTCAGAGTACCCTTTGCCAGATAACTTGCCATCGGGATGTAAGATCTCATTTATCAGATCGATACTTAATAGTGCTTTCATAATGTTCCCTTAGTATTTAGGTTACACAGCTTCGCGATCAATACGCTGAGGTCCTCTGGCGTATCTGCGAGAAATGTAGGGTTGCAACTGCGAATGTAGTTGGCTGGATGATATCCATATCCAACACCAATGATATCGATAGGTACCGCCTTGCAATACAAGATATCACTTTCAAGATCTCCGACGTAGATTGCATCTTCGGGTGAAAGAGATAACTCATCCAAAATGGTTTGGATTTTCAGTGTTTTACTCTGTTTGTATTCGCGCCCAGCGATGCGAAATATAGCTTCAGGCAACTCGGATTTCCCAAAGGATAAAAGAAGTCGGACCGCATCAGAGTAAGCTGATGTCACGATTGAACAGCAATTTGGCGGAAGTCTCGTAAGAAGATTCTCAATCCCCGGAAAAGCCCGTAAATCCCCTACGCGACCAGCCATCCCTTCGGAATGCGCGTCGAAGAACGCACGGCTGTCTTCTTCATCTAATCCAAATTTACGGAGGGAAGTCTTAAGAATTCCTGAGTAAACCGCGGTCATATCCTCACGAGCAGCGATTCTTGGAATTTGTGGAAATTTTGAGTCTCTAACGAGATTGAAAACTTGGATAGCAGCATCTAAGCTGTCACAGAGTACTCCATCAAAATCAAATATGATATGTTTATAGTATTTCATTTAAAGAGTACTTGTTATGGCGGACACTTCCACAGTCGTGGGCATTGATACGCCAGCCCCCATTCGAGTCACGCATAAAGACGCGGCAATATTGCCAATCTTGATCGCTTTATCTAGGGTTGCACCTTTTGAAAGAGCAGCTGCCATACTACCCAGAAAGCAATCCCCAGCGCCTGTAGTGTCAATGACCTCAACCTTTCGTCCTGCGACGACAATTCTCCTCTCATTCAGAACGGCGATTATCCCTCTTGCACCAAGTGTCACTACAATGACTTGCTCCGGGAATCTTCGAAGCTGAATCGCAAGTTCAATTATTGCTGCATCCGTCGTTTCGAGTGAGACCTCCTTGCCTACGTAGAATCCTAATTCGGTCTCATTTACTACCAAAATGTCAGCTAGTTCAAAAAGATCATCTTCACAAACTAGTGCCGGTGCTGGATTTAGCACCGTGGTGGCTCCAACCGAACGACCCCTTCTAAAAAAATCAGATATGATTGGCTGGGGAATTTCTAATTGACTTAGTAGAACATCTCCTTTTTGGATTTCCACCTCACTTGTATCCGAAGGTAAAAGTTCCCCATTTGCCCCGGGAATTACAACTATAGTATTGTCACCATCCGCTGAGATGACGATTATTGCAGTTCCGGTCGGTGAACTTGAAGATGATGACACATATTGAGTATTGATTTCTTGTGAGGATAGAAACGCCAATAGTTCATCGGCAAATCCATCCCTGCCCACCTTCCCCAACATGACCGTTTGAGCACCTTGTCTTGCCGCAGCTACTGCCTGATTTGCTCCTTTTCCGCCCGGGAAGAAGTTTAGATTCTGCCCCAGAACGGTTTCTCCCCTCACAGGATGTCTATTCGTTCTTGAGACGACATCCATGTTGATACTTCCTGCAACGATGACTTTGTACATTGAAGTTTCCTTTAAAGGTTAGGTAGTTTGAAGGTAGAAGGAATGACCGGCGTGTCGTTGAATAACAGTAGGTCTTGACCAATCCCATGGTTCGCAAACAGATGCCCTAGGCTTTAACTTAGGTTGAAGCGTCTCGATTCGAGCGTTACGAGTAATGGATTTGTCAGATCGTTCACGAAAACGTTGCACAAGTAACCGAACTGCGGTATTCACCATCTGCTGGATCGGTTGTGCGATGGTAGTAAGTGCGGGGAAAACCCATTCACTCCAACATATATCATCAAATCCGATGACAGACAGTTTTGAGGGTAGATCCCAACCTGCCTGCAGCAAGCGTTGCATTAATCCGATAGCCATCATATCATTTGCCGCGATAATGGCGCTTGGGCGATCACTAGGCGTCATCTGCAAAAGGTGTTCTGCACATGCAACACCGGCGCTATGTTGGTAATTGCCAAGAAAAATCCATTCCGGCGGAATTGTGAGTCGATTACGAGACATGGCCATGTCAAAAGCATCAAAGCGTTCCCGAGCTGATTCTGTTCCAACCAAGCCTTTGATATATCCAATATTGCGATGGCCATGGACTACCAAGTGATCTACTGCCTGTAATGTGCCACTTCGACTATCAACCGACACGAAATCAAAAGTGGACCCAGGTAGGCGACGATCAAATACGACGATTGGAAAGTTATCCCAGTCGACAACTAAGTCACGTATCGCCCGTCCGCCGTGCTCAGAGTCGGCGGTTATATATATCATCCCGTCAACACCAAGGCTGATGAATCGATCTATGATCTCTGACTCCTTAAGCGGATCCTCATTCGAGCTACTAATAAGGAGCTGCACCCCTGCCTCCCCGAATCGCTTTTCAAATCGAAAGCAAAGCTCAGAAAAAAACGGATTGGTCGAGTCTGGAACAATTAGCCCTGCTAAGAGTGGTTTATTCCCACTCATCATTACTCCCAACTCTTTGGCGGCTTTCAAAATTCGCTGTACAGTGTCTGGGGCCACATTGGCTTGATCGTTACGAACTCTGGAAACAGTCGCGGCTGAAACATTGGCGTAGTCAGCGATAGTTTGATCCGTTACTCGGTTCATTTAGATCTACGTGTCCTTCTGGGTTTAGATACTAACAGGCCAACTTGCAAGCAACTTGAGGCTTAAGGGCCTCTAAATTCCATTGGTGGGCGGTCGGATTGCGGTAGAAGAGAACAAGCTCATTTCTTGCATCCGCTCCAATGATGCCTTGATCCACTGCTTCTTGGAGAAGCTGGGGATAGCTGACCAACGCCCTTAGAGGGATATTCAACGGGCGGAATCGTTCGCGCATATGATGGAAATCCCAATTGACGATCGATTGAATGCCGACTGTTTCAATCTTTGCTTCATCGCGGAGAATCTGAATCGCCTCTTGGACACTGTCCCCACTGGCAACAAGATCATCTACTATCACAGCTTTCGCTCCTTTGAGTGGAAAGCCCTCGACACGCCCCTCGGAAACACCATGAGCCTTAACCTGTTTCCGGATAAATGCGTGAGGTAACCCCAATTCAAGAGCGACGATACTGCTCCAAACCACACCAGCCTCTGCGATCCCGACAACTAGCTCTGCCTTAGGAAAATTGCCTTTTAGCGACTGACCAAGCGCAGTCCTGATGGTTGCCATGGCACCTGCATCCGAGTTGAGTCGTCTGCAATCGGTGTAGACCGGGGCAGTTATGCCACTACGCCATTTGAACCAATTGTTATGGTCTGTAGCGATCAAGTAAGCTCCTGCATTAATGAGGCAGCGAGCCACGGGGGAGGCGGTAGGATCATAAACGAGAGTAGGAGAAATCACGACGAAGCTCCAAATGAAGAGTTTTCCTTGCGCCGAATACACCACAAATATAACATCCCGCTGACGCCAATGCAAGAGGAAAGATCTTTCATTTTACATTTTTCGCAGTTTCGGATGACTTACTGTTCCCGACACTCGACCCCCAGTCAACACCTTCAAACGAGATCTAACCCTTCGAGATCTTGGATACCCTGGTGACACCGCTGCAATTGGTAGATTTGGCTCTTAAGTCCGAAACAATTGACGATATATGGGATTCTGTTGGCGTAAGTATTTGCTTTGAAGCGTGCTTTGCATTATCTTGTAGCTGTATAATTAAACGAACCAAGATTCGGACGACTGTTATCTGCGGAAATCCCCGCGACGATGATTTTGCTTCGACTGACGATGTATTTGGACTTGATAACGATGATTGAACGACACTACTCTGTCCGCTCGGTCTCCGAGCTTTTGGACATCAAGGAAGACACCCTCCGCAAACTGATTCAACGACGAGCAATCGCTTACACCAAGGTTGGTGGCAAGCTCGTCCGAATCCCCGAATCCTCCCTCGCTTCAATAATGGAGCGCCTCCCATCCATCACCGAGATCACCGACTCCCTATTGGATTAGAAGCTAAGCTTCGCTACGGCCTGCTTTAGGTTGTCTTCGACCAAATGCAGATACTTGCGCGTGGTCTCAATGTCACGATGGCCGCAGAGGTGACTGACTGTGATGATATCGGAACCTTCAGACAAAAGGTGTGTCGCAAAGGAATGCCGGAAGGTATGGATGTTGATCGGCTTCGTGATCCCGACCGACCGAGTAATCGAGACTAGCGCCTCGCGGATATGCTGATCGAGCTTACGACCCCCCTTCCATGTAAAGACCCAGCCAACTTTTGGCTCGATCTCCATCAATTCCTCGTAGATCCGGGAATGCATCGGGATGATCCGGTTCTCACGAGTCTTGGTGGACCAAAACTCCTTGTTCTGGAATTTGATTGTCTGATGCTCAAAGTCGAGGTCGGTCCATTCGAGATGGATGAGTTCTCCACGACGGCAGCCGGTATAGGCGAGGAAAATGAATGCGCGGTACAGGTCTGGACGCTTATCCTTAGCCTTCTCTAGGATAGCCGTCAACTCCTGTTTACTGAAGAACTCAACCTTCCTCGGGTTTTCCGGCAATCGCTTGACCTTGGTAACCGGATTTCGCTGAACATAACCTTTCTCCTCGGCAAGCTTGAAAGCTCCATTCAGAGCGATTAGATCGGAATTGACGGTCTTTGGTTGCACTTCCTTCATTCGCCAGAGAACATACAGATTTAGAGTCTCGGTATCCACCAAGTCGAGGTATGAAATCTTTTCTGCATATTTCCCGAAGATATGGATAACCTCGGTATAGCGTTCGGCTGTTCTTGAGTACTTGTATAAAGCAAGATACTGGCAGTACTCTTCGAGAAATTCCTTCAAGCGAATTCGTTTGACTTGAATTCCGAGCTCTTGCCGGGCGACTTTCAGTTTGAGATCTGCCAGAGCAAGTTGGGCGATCTTTCGATCAGTCGTATGGAGACTCTTGCGGGTTCTCCTACCACCATGTGTATAGTCAATCCACCACTCTCCGTCGCGGTCAGCTCGTTTGTAGATGCGAGACATAATTTGTCGGTCTCCTCTTGTTATAGCCCGCGACATGATACGACAAGGGCTGGCACCTATTTGGCACCAGCCCTTTTGCATTGTTGTGATTATCTTGTAATACCACAAGATAATCATTTATCGTGCCGAGGACCGGAATCGAACCGGTATGTACTTGCGTACGGTGGATTTTGAGTCTCGGATTCGCCTCAAGGCGCAACTAATTATCGCACGTAATAACATCTACTGCAACGAGTTACGAATTCGGCTTGGTTGTGACATAATGCTCAATGTGGCGATTTATCGCTACGAAGTGTGACAGGAGTGTGACAGAATTCAGCAACCTCGTCTGCTTGGTAGGCGAAAGTCGTTTTCGCAAATATGGCAGAAGAAATGACCGACGCCTGATGTGCTTGAAGTTTCATACAAGTGATATAATTTTCCGGTCGACTCGAAACATGTCTGACAGTAGGGATCCCCAACAACAGTTCCTTCCTTGTCAATGTCGTAGTATGCATCTTTGAGACGAAATACCGAAGCTTTCAAGCGAAGATCTTCGCGTAAGCTCGCAATCTCCTGATCCTTCTGCCTGATCTCGTCTCGCAGATCTTCAATGGCCGCTTTTGCTGTTATCAAGGAATCCATTACTTCAAGGATTTTTGCTTTAAGGTCGGCCTTTTCAATTGCCGAGTCAAGCGATGCGATTGTCTTAGCAATTTCATAGCCGGTTTTGATGCTGGAGAGACCGGTCGCGATAAGGCTAAGGTCGGCCATAGCGTCCTCTTTCATTTCAATAAATTAGATAGTGGAAGCTGAGTTCCGAATAGATGCATCAATAGTTATTGCCGAGATTATGTTGCCGTTGGCTTTGCTTGTCTTTTCAGCCAATCCTTCAAGCCAAGTCACAGCTGATTCACGAGTATGAGTAGGTGGTTTATCAAAGTACTTTTCCTTGGAGTCTTTGAACCAAAGCTGCACAAAAATTGAATGATTGGACATCTCGGCTTTCATGTATGCCGGCAATTGATTAGTTATACCGTGCTTAACGCTTCCATGCGCAAGTTTCAGCTCCATCAATACACACAATGCTTCTCCAGATATCGTAGTATATGAAAATTTGTAGTCTAGTTCTCCTGCGCCAACATGAACTTCTCGCGAAACCGTTACACCTAAAGGACGTAGAAGTATCTGAAATAATACAAATAGAGTAGGCTGAATTTGAGTTTCATCCATAGGGTGAAGTTTATCTACATCATCTCTTCGCCAGAATGGCTGAGTCCATCTAATATCTTCTATGTAGTGTCGAATAGTCTTATTAACTGTTTCTAAAATCAGACTATGCAGATCACTCTCGTCTTTTATTACAATACTTGATTTTTCAAGAGCGAATTGCGCCGACAACTCTAATATTTGTGATTTTATGTGGATAGCCTGAAGATAGTCGAATATTGCATCTTGATATGCTCTACCCGAGGAGAGCATAGTCTGGATTAACAGTACTTGTTCATCATTCACTTTTTTCTTGTACGCAATGATAAAATTAGAGAACGAATTGTAGTTTAAAATCGGGAATTGCGATCCATACTGCTCAGATCGCAAGAAACAGTTAATAATATGAATAGCATTGACTTTATCCTCATCGTTAGCAATACCGATTATATCCTCGCGCGGATCTTCTGTGCGTTGGCGAATTCCAGTTACGTGGTCAGCGTCGTACCAGTGAGCAACGCGTGTTGGTAGGACTAAACTTATCAGCCATGCAGGATACTGCATACGATTGTCAGTAAAAACGTAGAACGGCAGTTGATCTATGCCAGTTCCATTTGAGCCGATAGAATAGTCTTTACCGAGCTGATAAATTGGGTCATCAGTAGGGTCATATATTCGGTGAAAGCTGATCCGGTAGCTAAGAGCTTCGTGCTGGAAGTCAAAATCGCCTTCAAGGAACTGAATTGGAACATCTGGAAGGACGAAAACAAAAACGGTGTAGTAATCGGTAGCGATACCATCGATCGAGTGTGGGTCATTCTTGTAGAATCGAAGAAGAGACAAGTTCATCGAGAGTAAGTTGTCTCGAACGAATTGGGGAGTCATCTATATCCTTTTTTAATTTGATGATAAGGTTGAGATAATGTAGTTGTTTTCTACCGTAAGGAAGGAATAGTAATGATTTAGATCCGACCGAATTCATTTACTTTGGATTGATTTTGAACAAAAGCTTGTGCTCGTCCTCTCCAAGCTTCCAAGTGATTCGACACTGATCGGCTTTCCAGTACTTTATCATGACTTTCCCGCCGATACTCTGTCCTCTCATCAGCGTCGTGTTACGGAGAAGTGAGTTCTGCGAGAGTCCTTTCTCAATGTTCATTGCGGCGGGTTGGTAGCGGTTCAGGTCGGACTCTCAATTCCTCGCTTCACATGCATAAATGCCTCATATCGTCGATCATTTTCGAGTCAAGGAAGTAGGAGCGACATTCGGCGCATTGAAACGCATCTTATCCCGCTTCCAACATTCCTTTCACAAATTCCATAACCTCTTTTGCTAATCTAACCGCTTCGCGAGCCTCGGATTGAGGGATGTCTCGCCAATCATCAGGATAACGGGGAGTGACCGCATACATTGCGAGCGCGTCACAATGATCGCGGAATGCCCAGAACCGGTCGTCCAGTCGAGCGCAACTATCAAGCAAGCGAACCAGATCGTGCGTTCGCTCAACGTCAAGGCGCTTGAATGCAAAGAATCCTTTCAGACACTTCTCGACCGTCTGTTGAGCGTGAAAGCAGGCAGGGCGTGCAAGGCGCTTCTTGCGAACTGCCGTTTCCGCCATCTCGATATCCTCCGCGGCCAGAGTCATCCAACGAGTGACCGCGTCTTTGACAGCGTCATCCATAAACCACAACTCCGCGCTCGCTCAGCTCTCTCGGAAGGGTTGTCGCAACATCTTTGAAGCGGTGGAATTCGTCGCTAGTTAAAACGAGAATATCGAAGGATAGGTCGGTTGGCAGGCAGCGTCGAGCTTTGATTTTGAGCTCGCGCTTGTCGAGGGGGCCGTCATAGATCAACGCCAAGTCGTAATCGCTGTCAGGGCGATAACTGCCGTTTGATCTCGACCCAAACAGGTAGATCCGCGCAGGAGAGACAGCACTGATGAGCAGCCGCACTATTTCCCTAAGGCGACCGTCTGAGGAAAATAGTCTCGCTGCCGGTTCTTCGGTATTGGCCGCAATCGTTTGCCGGTTCTCCAGTTGGGTTCTCAATGGTTAACCTTGGCCCGAATGAAAGGGGATCTTCGGTAGATGTGATAGGCTCAATATAAGCAGCAATAAATCACAACACAAGACCTTGTTCTGATCGTAACAAAGCGAGAGCCGCGCTGACTGGTTCTGAGCGGAAGGAGCGTTGTCGGTCGCTGGTCGAACTGCTTAACGGCTCTTCAGGGAGTTATCAACAAGCCGCCCGCTGACCCGCTTTCCAATTCGCGCGGTTCCCTACTCTCTCAAAGGCGAATTGGACAGGGTCGAAGCGGGCGGAAACTGTTGATAACTCCTTCGTAGTCTTACAGGCAGTTCGACCGAGCGCATGACGAAACTGCTATACTGGACCCGGCAATCGGTTCGTCTTGACTCGATCTGAGGTTGGAGGGTATCTAATCATAGACTCGACTCTCGCGAGTCACCTAAAAGACAAACCACAAATGACAACATATAGGCCAAGGACTGTCGGTGAGTAAAAAAGAGAGCCACTCGGTAATCCGAGTGGCTCTCTTGGCTCGAGTTGATAACTCCTGTGACAAGCTTAGAAACGCCCCCCGCTATATACTATTAGGGGGGGTGAACTAGAGACTAATACAGCATTAGGCAACAACAGGGCCTGTGGTTTGCATAGAGATCAGGTCGGATCGATTCTCGTAGAATCGGGGACAGGACATTCATTAACTTGTCCGTATTATCGAGTGATGTGACTGTTGTAATTGTAACGGGACTGCTGCCATTCGATCCATTCGCGAAATGAAGCTTCATCGATAAGGAGTCTTCGTCCAACCTTGCGAAGTACTCTATCAAATCCATTCGTCTTCTTGTTGAAAATCAAGTGCCTCAGTCCACCTATCGGCGGCCATATGTGGTAATCATTCCACTTGGTGACAGGGATGAGCCGGTTTTCGAGTTCATGAAGGATTTGAGTTTCGTCCATTGTGGTTCCTTTCTTTCGTTGTGTGTGTGGTGTTGCCTGACACTGTGAAAGAAGGGAAATTATTGTTCGGTTGTCACGACCAATAAATCAGGAATTATTTACCGCTTGATCGTCAAACCAATGCTGAGTGATCGGATCGGTAAATGTCTCCCGAAATGCGATGACCTTTCTGAAGTCGTCTAAATCAGGATAAAACTTTGCTGTGTCTGCGTGGCGCTTGTAAGCCTTCTCTACGGTATGGTTTGATAAGTGATAAACTTCTCCGACTTCGTAAGCTGCCTTTTCGAGTGAGAGACCTGCCCGCATTTTCATAGTAACATCGAGGGTTATATAGAGATCTCGGAAATAGTTTGAATAGTCGCGTGGTCGTCCTCGACGGGGCATTCGGAAGGCTTCTCGAGCCGTCTTCCCTTCTCCGAGATCAATGAGAGCGTGCCCGAGATAGAATTGAAGCTCGTAGGTCAGAGGCTTTTCTTCAAGTATGTGTAATCCAAGAGCTATTAGGAATTTGTGGTGTCCAATTGGACCAAGCTCGCGCTGTAACTTTCGATCCTGAGCAATCTGGGCAGCGCGTTCCTTCGGATCGCTTGAGAGACCTCGTAGATGGAGGCCGGGTTCATCGTAATCAACCGACATGCTTCAACTCCTTGAACATTGCTTTGTTCATTGAATCAACGATTTTGGCCGTGTGCGGTTGGCTTAGGTGAGTGTATCGCTTAACCATTTCAAGCGTCTTATGGCCGAGGAATTCGGCTATCTCGGCAAGGCTGGCTCCATCCATCGCCAAATATGAGGCGGCTGTGTGTCTCAGGTCGTGCCATCGGAAGTTAGTTATCTGGCACTCTTCAAGGACGTTCTCAAACTGCCGTCTAAGATCGGCGGGTCGTTTCGGGTTGACTATCTGAGGAAAAACCAGCTCTGAATCGAGGCGGCGAGTGCGGTGACGTTCGTGAAGAATATCCAAGACTGGATCCGACAAGTGCAGTAAACGGACTTCGTCGTTCTTTGTCTCAAAGAGCGTGATTACTCGTCGCCGGAAGTCGATTTGATGCCATTGCACTTTCATAATCTCGCCGTGTCTGGCTCCTGTGGCGAGTGATAGAACAATCGCATGGTATAGATCAGGATTTCTCTTGAGGCGGCAAGCTTCAAGTAACCGGTCTCGCTCGTCTTCGGAGAGGTAGCGCATCCGTCCTCTCGGCTCCTTGAACTTCCTGATTTTCCGACAAGGGTTATCTTCGCACCACTGCCACTCGGTCGAGGCGAGCGTGAATGCGTGGCTCAGCGTGGCCCAGTATCGGTTAACGGTGGTATCGCTTCGCTTGCCGTTTTGAAGGTGCTCGCGCATTTCGATCAACAAGGCCGGTGTAATGTCTGAAAGCAGGTAGTGACCGAGCTTGGACTTCCAGAACACGAGATGATTCAATCCCATACGCGTGTGCTTCTTGCGAGGGATTACCTGCGTGGCGTATCGGTCGGCCAAGTCTGCGAAGGTGTGCTTCTTCCCTTCCACGGTTTTAAAGTATCGGCCTTCTCGGATCGCGGACTCGGTCGCTGCTGCCCATTTCCTCGCATCGGTAATTCGGGCAAAGCTGGCGACCTGAGGCGGGAATCCTCTAAGTCGGACTTGGACTTGAAAGATGTCTTCTCCGCTTGCGGAGGTGCGCTTTCTGTACGTTGCCATAGCAACTCCCTACGACTATTTGCAGGAAGATACGACGTAATACAATAGAACGCAAGGAGTTTTTAAAGAAAAGTGTGACAGGAGTGTGACAGAAATGCTTTTTGAGTAAAATACGGACTTTCCAAAACGAGAAAGGGTTACGCTAAGTTGCGTAACCCTTAATACTTACTTCTGTGCCGAGGACCGGAATCGAACCGGTATGTACTTGCGTACGGTGGATTTTGAGTCCACTGCGTCTACCAATTTCACCACCCCGGCAAGTCTGGTTGCACGTTCCGGAAAAAATGCGCTCACAGACTGGTAATTTAATCTTTCCCTATCTCTATCGCAAGCCGAAAGGAACCGCTATCAGCCCTTATCGTAACTTGAGTGCGAGTGCGAAAGCATCTTCGACGCCGAGTAGTTAATAGCGAAAAGCGCCAAAGTGATACAAATGTATTGGAGAAGTCGGATCTCCGCGTGCGGGATCTCCTTTCCGTCGATCATCTTAAGCACTGTTCCCTGCTCAAAAACAAGAAAAATCATAATCAACTGAGCAACCATGTGAGTGATACTGATTGCAGTGCGTAATCCTCGTCGAGCTTCATGTGTCATGTTTATACCCTTGTTGTTGTGTTCGAATTGACTGTATAGCGAGGTCTATTTTATCAGTTGTAAATCACTCCCCCCGACGCCAAAGTCTGATTTTACCTCCAGACGATACGCGCCGGACGGCAATGCGTTAAAATTGAGTGGCAGGGTGTGCGAACCCGCTCCATATACTCCCGACTTGCCCACCCAAACGACTCTGCCGCTCAAGTCAAACAAGCTCAACTTGAGCGCGGATCTTCCCGGCAAAGCGAAGGGCAACGACGTCGAAGCGTTAAATGGATTCGGATAGTTCGGATAAACTACTAACTTGGTCGGAAGCGCTGGTTCGTCCGTTCCGGGAGTCGATGCAGGCGGAATACCGACAGCGATTCGCATCATTAACTGACCTACGGCAAGCGGCGTCCAACCTCCCGCCATAGTGTAATACATATTCCGCATCTCATCCGGCGCCGATTCGTCCACTCCAAGCGCGGGCGTACCGGGCGATTCAGCCTGATAGTTCATCACCGCCCAAATCCAGGCGCCGACGTCAGGATCGACTACGATGCGAGGCTGTTGCGCCCCGGGGAAATGGAAACGCTGAAACCCGACTTCGTCATTCGGGGTAACAGTTAGCCGATATCCGGTTCGTTCATCCGGTACTCCCCCGCCATCAGACATCAAATATAGATCAATCGGAGCAGCTCCGCGGTGACACAGATCAATCCAGAACACTCCTAATGTATCACCTCCTCCACCTCCGGGGATATCGAACCGAGCGGCGAAGCGGTTGTCCCGTCCGTTAAAGTCCACAACATAGAACTGTTCGGCGGAACCATCATCATACGCCATCTCAACAACTTGAGGTTCGCGCGATGCATACATCCCAACCGGCGGCGATTTGGGCCCTTCGAACGGTACGTCGTCTTCTAAAACATAACCGGATAGATTGTACTCGTACCAGCCTCCAGGCAGAATATCTTCATCAGTGAATGACTGCATGCCAGCTCTTACCGTTGTCAACGGTTCGCCATTCCGGTATATCCGAATACCATCCCAGTTGTTAAGCGCCGCTCCATCGACCGATGTGTCAGGATCTGTCCAGTTCAAAAAGAGCGCATCGCCATCCCGTTCGACCATCAAATCACGCGGGATTCCCGGAGGAACGATTAATGCAGCGGGTACATGAACACGCGCGAACTGCTCGGGATTCGACACAATCGAGAACATATCCTGCGGCCACCAGCCGTTAAAGATTGGGTTGCCTGCCTGATCGCGCTGAATGGCGAACAAGCCCAGCCCTATTATCTTGTCCGGCGCCTGCAGAGTAACTTCCTGTGGGCCGTGGAAACCGAGAGGAATAGCCATCTCTATTTCGACATAGCCACGTTCGTCGCTAAATGCAAGAGAAGGCTCAGCAAAACGGTAATAAGGAGCAATGGCCAAGGGGCCGCCGGTTAGAGAACGGTAGCTCATATCCGGCCCACCGTTCAGGAAATACCCCCAGAAGTTCCCTTCGGAACCAAGTCGTTCGATTGACCATTTGCCATCGCCATTATCGTCTACGTAAACTCCCACTCCCGACCGTTCCTGTAGATTGGCCAAACCATAGAAACTGAACGCAAGGTAGAGTTGGTCATCTTCGTCGTTAAAGCCTATCCGGGCTGTCACAGTCCCTGCTGAATCGGGATCGTCATAACCCAATACATCGGAAATATCGCGGACTTCGGCTCCCTCCCACTCATCATCGGAAATCGAGCCATCCAGATTCGGTGAAGCTGGCATGGATTGAAGATCAGCTTCCCAGATCATGAAACGATCGTCCGCCCAGCCAGCAGATTCGTTGGAGTAGGCGCTTTCTCCGTTCTCAAAGATAGCGGTGGCTGTGTAGTAGTAGCGCCGTCCCGGCATAATTCCGCTTCGATCAACATAGCGAGCTTCATCTCCTATCACTGAACCAAGCAGCAGAAATGGTCCGCCGGGCAGGTAGCTGCGATAGATGCGAATACTATCGGCGTCGTCCGGGTCATCTCGTCGCGGGAGTGGCGCTGGCTCATCAAATCCGGTAATCGAAATCGGTTCGGGCGTATTCCCAACGACTGAGCGGATTTCACTTGAAGGGATTGTTCGCCGTGAGGCAAAACGACCGTTATACGGCTGCCAGGTTACGGTAATTTCGTTTCTGGCTCCTTGGCTGGCTCGAAGATTCTGTGGAGGATTGTCCGCAGGCGTAAGATCGAAATTGACGTCATTGATATTTCGATCAGGCGCAACGTCCACATTCTGTGAGCCGAAAGTGAAACCAGGCTTCCGGACAGTGATCGTTGCTTGCCGTTCACCGGCAGTCTCTACTCGAAGAGTATAACGTCCTTGACGGTCGGTTTGAGCATGGTAAGGACTATTATTCGCGGTAACTTCCGCTCCTTCAAGCGGGTCGCCATCGCGGAGACGAACCAGCCCTTGCACAACAGCGCCCTGTAGTGCAAGGTCAACCGTATGAACCTGCCCGCCCGAACCAAAAACTCGATTGTGAACAGCTTTACCAGATGCGACTACTTTCGAACCATCTCGCGCGATTGAAACCGAGCTGAGCGAACCCTGAGTAGTCAATCGATAGAAAGGTACCCGGCTGTGTCGCTCGTGTACAACAAGATCGGGTTGTTCGTGGTTTAAATCCCCCCAAGTGACCGCAGCGATTATACCGCCATCCCGAGTCATTGAAATGGAGCCGATCTCATCACCTAATGGATTGGATATCCAGTTGGGACGCCCCCCTCCGAATGTATCGAAACGCGCAAGCCTGCCCTGGCTGCCATTCTGCAGGAAATCGAGCGTTCCTGCCGCGACTGTGCTCCCGTCTCCGGATATGGCGCAAGCTGAAACCCAGCTTGAGACTCCTCCCGTAAAATTATAGTGCCAGAGTTCACCGTAGCCTTGCTCCGAAGGCGCAAACACCCTTAGTCTTCCTGAAAGCGAGGCAGTGGCAAGGATAGCGCCGTCGTCCGAAATTGCTACGGGAGATTCGGTGTTATAGGTCGGCGCATCCCAGATCAAATCCCCGTTCTCTGCATTTACCACATAGAGATGGAACTTACCGTTCACTACTGCAACGGCGCCGTCTGGAGTGATATTCGCTCCATACCAATAAAAAGCTTCATTAGCATCGACGTCACGGCTCCAGAGCGGATCGCCTACTCCCTGCTCACGATCGAATCCCCAGATGCGATTTGTCTGTCCATTCGGATCAATTCCGGTCGCAATCAACCTTGATCCGTCGAGAGAGAGCGCCAACGGCCCAGCGGAGTAGCCATCCATCCCGAATCGCATGAAGGGTCGCTCTCGCATGTCCCGGGTGAATAGCCAAACACTGTCCAATGCTGAATAAGCAATGACTTCTCCGTCGCCGGAAATCGCGACCCAGCTCCCACCTGTTTCAACCGGAAAGGAGAATTCGAGTTCACCGTCCGATCCGTTCCGCACTTCCAACCGCTCGTCATTAAGAGTATAGCCAATCGCAACCCAGTTGCCATCCGCTGAAATTGCAACATGTTCGGCGATAGCATTCTGATCTGCGGTTGACCAAAGCAACTGCCCCTGCCCGTCATCCCGACGTGGAAATGGTTCAGGGAGTTTCGAGTCTATTAGAGTTGGATCGACGCCGGATTGATTGGTTACGGAACGGACAGAGAGAGCCGTTCCCTGCCGGAATTCAAGAGAGGCGGCTGGCTCGGTGTCGAAATCGAAACCGTATGCCTTCTGGATCGGCAAGACAAATGCAAGAGACAGGGAAATTGCGCCAATCCGGGAGGCGTCCAGACCAAGTATTTTCAAATCACTCTCCCCTCGGGAATAATCCGGTTGATTTCGTTACCAGACAAACTCCCGACAACTTCATTAATCCTTCCACTCTCCGTCCTTCTTTGATGAAGAGGTTCCTCAATTCACAAAACCCAATCGTTGCCTATACATCTCCTCGATGATCCTTTGCCTTCGTTTCAGATGAAAACATGGATCAAGCATCCGCCGTCGCCGACGGGGCGGCGACGGCGGCAACAAGAGACAACAGATTCCTACTCGGACAAACTCTTTCGTGGGAATTGTCATGGCGCTGCGCCCCGCCACGTAACATGAAAATAGTGACAAGGAGGATGGGCGTCCCTGCCCGTCCAAGCAGACCGAACTCGAATCAAGGACGGGCAGGGACGCCCATCCTCCTTGTCACCGGGTCTATTTTCTGAGAAATGACGCGTGGAGAAGACAAAACTGTCCAAGTTAAGAAGAATCAGAACGTTCTGATCCTACTCCGATTCAGTCTCGCCTTTGTCCCCGTCCTTGCCGACTTTCATTTTGATCGAGCTGAACTTCTTAATCAATTCGGGGACGGCTTCGAAGATGGCGTCAAGTTTCCCTTTTCCAGCCACAGACACAAACTTCACTTCGGTTCCATCGAAAACGACAAAGCCGATCGGGGTCACTACTCCTCCTCCACCGCCGCCTGAACCGCCGCCTTTGCTGGTCGGCTTCGCTTCATCTCCGCCTGTACCGGAGCCTGCGCCGAAACCAAAAGAGATCTTAACGATGGGTAGAATGGTCATCTCACCGATCTGAACCGGCGCGCCGACTACGGTCTCGCTGCTGGCGAGATCCTTAAGGCGGCTGAGAATTGTGTCGAGGATGTCCTGTGCGTTTGCAGACATTCTAAGTCCTAATATATCATTGTGGAGCCGCTACTTGCGGCAGGCCAAATTAGCGATAGCTTTCTCCCATCAAGTTCTACCTTCCATTCACCGCCGCATCGACGGGTGATAGTTGTCAGCACCCATCGCTGCCAGTCTGCGTCTGTCATAACTCCAACGACAGGTTCGGGAAGATCTGAGGGAGAAATATGTGCAAGAGGTGTGAGACTTTCTAAATCAAAATAGATCAAATTGTTACTGCTACTGAGTCGGCTGATCAATTTCCGGGAAGCGACGCCTTGAGCCGCAAGGGCGTCATGCGACATCAGAATCAAGTGAAACATCGCCTGAACATACTCGTCGCCGTGCAATGCGAATGGAATAGAACCTGAGACATTGGATTCCTTCTCAACGCCAGCGCGACGATAGATCCGACCAAGGAGTACCAATAACGCCTCGACCATCAACCTCGAATCAGTCGGACGAGTTTCTTTCATCGCCGAGATGACTTGGGTTAAACTTTTTGTCAGGAGCACGCCTTTTTCACAGGTTGTAGCTATATGCTCCAGATCGATCTTCAGCTGTGGTTCTTTCCTATCGAGGAGGAGAAGATCCACCTGTCCAAGTACGCTACTCAGAATATTATTAACGGCATGGACCAAACCTGCTGAGAGTGATCCTAAGATTGCTTGTCGATCAAGAAATAGTAACTGTTCTTCCAAGAAAGTAAATTCCGTATGATAACCGGCTCTATATAGGCGAGCCGAGGGCAATATGCCACGATTTGTGTTGTTGTCAGTTAAAGATGATTTCGTAGCGCGAGTATCGAGACACCTCTGAAAGGGTGTTGATTCTAAGCCTTCATTTAATAGAACACGGAGCTTCACTCCTTTGAATCCTTAAAGCAAAATTTCCAAACCTTCAGCAGCTGCAAATACAATAAAATCCGAACTTTCGCACTGGAGCCGTACTTCTTCACGCGCGAGAAAATCGTCGGTATGCGAAGGATCGTGATGAAAAAGGGCAAGCCGTTTAACGCCGGCTTCTCTGGCAATTCGAATCGCATCGCTGAATGAAGTGTGACCCCATCCTCTCCGATAACGCTGATATTCTTCATCGCTGTACTGTGCATCGTGGATCAGAAGATCTGCGCCGCGTGCAAGCTCCAGTAATTCCGGTTCAAGCAACTCCCCAGAGTGGTTTTCGATTGAATCTGCCTCTCGATCGGTTGCATATACGACGGATTTCCCGCCTGTCTCCAAACGGTAGGCAAATCCCCCGCCGGGATGATTAATCCTTGCGGTAGTTAATTTCGCGCCATTAACATCGAAAGGTTCTTGAGTAACTAAATGAAACAGAATATTAGCTGAGAGTTGCGATCTGCCAACTGGAAAGAACGCCGAATGTAGTTGATGATCCATCATCCGGTCGAGATTCACACCCTTTCCCTCTCCGCCCCAGATATGAATTTCGGCGTCAGGAATGAAGAGAGGAATGAAAAAAGGCAGCCCTTGGATATGATCCCAATGCAGGTGGCTCAGAATAATATCGCAGCGATCCGGCTGACCGTCTTTAGCCAATAGTTCACCCAGAGATCGGATGCCTGTACCGGCGTCGAAAATAATCCGCTTGTTCCCATCCCAACGGACTTCGACGCAAGCGGTGTTGCCGCCGTATTTATTTGTGCCGCTGCCGGGCGTCGGCACCGAACCTCGCGTCCCCCAGAACTTGACAGATAGTCCCCCTAAAGAGGAATCCTGCATATTATACTCCAAAACCGATTAAAAGCTCGATCCCCCTTTCGCGCCAATCATTAAATATAGATACGAAGTCTGAGAAATCAAGTTGTCGTCGTCTAATCAGCGCCGCGATGTGAGTGAGAGGATCAATCCTAATGAGCCAAAAAAGATATTCCCAATCCACGCAGCCGGTATTGGCGGAAGAAGTCCTTGATAGCCGGCAATCTTTCCGATTTGTATGAATCCGAAGTAAATGAAGCACGTAAGCAGCGCCAGACCAAAAGCCACCCCAGTGCCGCTGCGTCGTCTAACAGCTGCAATCGGCGCGCCAAATAATACAATCACGACGGCAGCCGCAGGAAGCGCAACTTTTGAACGCAAATCTACAAGCCACTTGCGAGCGTCTCCTCCCGAAATGGCCATCCGGTCGATGAACAACCGCAATTCGCGATAATTCATCTCGTCGGGCTGAGTTTGCACAGATGCGAAGCCCTCCGGCGCTAATCCCTTAAAGTCGAGTTCGCGGATCGGACGGTCTTTTATCATCAACGATCCACTCGGCGAAAATCTCTTTTCGGTTGCGCCTTGAAGCAGCCATTTGCGATCTCTCCAAACCATCTTCTCGGCGTCAATCCGGCTAAGAACTTTTCCCTTTTCGATTGTTGCCATCTGTATGCCATAAGCCTCGCCGGTTGCAGCATTAAAACGTTCGACAAAGAGCTGCTTCCCCCCGCCGAGCTGAAAGTAGAGTCTTCCGAGATTCGCGCGGGATTCACGCGGGATCCGCTTCACTTCATAACGCTCAATGTCGAGACGTTCTCGATTGGCAAGAGGTACGATGGTTTCACCCATATAGAGTACTCCGACGGCGCAGATTGATGCGATCATCAATAGTAGTATCAGAGGTCGTCGGAAGGGGACGCCGGAGGCGTGCATCGCTGTCAGCTCATTGGTCCTGGTCAAACCACCGATGGTGAAAAGAGTGGCGAGCAGGGTCGCCACTGGCAGGGTCAAGTAGATGATGTAAGGAATAAAAAGATAGTAGTACCTGATGACATGTTTGACCTTCACATGGTTATCTATGAAGTTATCAAGGTTGTCCACATTATTCACAACAAGGAATACCACCACAACCGTCAGAATCGACCAGACGAGGTTACTGATATAGCGAAAGGCAATGTATCGGTCGAGTTGCTTCACTCAGCGATCTCCTCCATGTTCACGATTGAAGAGTCTTGAAAATAGTCCACGAGCCCATCCGACGCCCGGTAGAGCAGAGTGATTTTTAGCGTATTGCCACAAGAAGTAACCCATCACAGCCAGAATCACATTAGGCAGCCACATCGAAAGTCCGGGCGAAAGAATCAAACGGTCAGCCAGAATCTCTCCTTGAGAGATCAGAAGGTAGTAAAAGAGAAACAGAATCAGCGACATCGCGCTCGATACGCCCAATCCTCCTTTATGCGAGAGAATGCCGAGTGGAGCGCCGAGCAGAATAAACACGAGGCAGGCAGCCGGTATCGAGAGTTTCTTATGTACTTCGACTAAAAGAGATGCTTCCCGTCGCTTGTCTATATCCCCCTCTCGCGACTTCATTTCCTTCAACTGCTTCAGCATCGCTTGTGCGGTCATCTCGCGGTCGCCCCGGAACTCAGAGTCGCCGCGTTTAAGCGCCATCCCGGGCGCTGGTATCCGGAACAATGATGAATCGAACGAGGTGCGCTCATATCCTCCCGGTTCGCGATTCGAGGGACGGTGAATCTCTCCCTTGTAGAGCGTAAGCTGGAACATTTCGGCGTTAGGATTGTAGCCAAGCGCGCCACGGGCGGCAGTAATGATGGCTCGGGAAGCGGGATCGCGCTCATCGTAAATCGTCACTTCCTCCAAACGGCCGTTTGCTTGATCGACTCCCATTGCTAAAAGCGCGTAGTTCGGGATGGAAAAGTTGAATATCCCCGGTTCGATGTTGAAGGTCGGTTTCTTTCTTGAGATATCGCCCCAAATCAGACGGGTGCGGTGGTTCATATCGGGGAGGATATAGTTATTGAACCAAGCCACGAACAAGGTGATAAAGAATGCAGCGACAAGAACCGGCCTCATCAGGCGGGTTGGCGTAATTCCAGAAGCTCGAAGGGCTGTAATTTCCCCGTCGCCGGATAGTCTTCCAAATGCGGAGAGAGCTGCTACCAATACTGCCATCGGCACTGCGAGTGCGATGATCCAGGCAAGGTTATTCCAGAAATACTCAAGGATAACCATCATCGGCAATCCCTTGCCAGCGATCTTCCCGAGAACCTGATAGACAAGATTCAACGCAAAGATGAAGACAATCAGAGAAAGGCCGAATATGAAGGGGCCTATGTGTTCTTTGAGGATATAGCGTGCGAGAATCATCGCGCGACCATTTTCAGCGCCGCCGGAAGCGCTACTGCCGCGGGAAGATGAAGCGTCAGATCTGCCCAATCATCCATTGGTGTTGGATCCAGATTAATAATGGCGAGCTTGGCTCCGCCGATTTTCGCTTGAGCCGGTACATCAGCCGCCGGATAGACAACCAGTGAAGACCCCACAACCAGCATCAGATCACATTCGCTCGCTTCTTTGTAGGCGTCATCCATTATTCCATTCGGCAGCAACTCACCAAATAATACGACGGCGGGCCGGATTACGCCGCAGCAACTCCCACACTGGGGAATTGGCTCGCGTTCGAGAATCAAGCAAACGTCGTCCAGCGAATATGGTTCTCTACACTTCAGGCAGTAGAACCGGGTAGTATTGCCATGGAGTTCGAGCACTCGCTTCGATCCTGCCCGGTAGTGCAGACCATCAATGTTCTGAGTGATAACAGCGCTTAGGAGACCACGGTTCTCCAGTTCTGCGAGCGCCAAATGCGCGCCGTTGGGTGATGCGTCCTTCATCGCCGCCATGCGGACATTGCGAAAGAACGACCAGTAATATCCCGGATCGCGACGGAAGTACTCAATCGAGGCGTACTTATCCGGATCGTACTGGGTCCAACTTCCGCCTTCACCCCGATACGTCGGAATGCCACTCTCGGCGGAAATGCCCGCGCCGGTGAACGCGACGATGCGTCGGCTTGCCGATATTAACTGAGCGAGTCGCTTCGCAGCCGTTAACATCGCTTCACGATCGCCTGTCGTCTGGTTGGATATGAAAGTCTCGCTGCTCACTTTATCTGCTCAATCAATGTTACTATCAGTAAGTTAGACTCCGCACGCTGCGAACGCAAGTCGAGTGGCTGGCAGGAAGGGCAGTCGATGATTGAACTTGATGACCGTTTGCTGAATGGGCTTGGAGAGCCTATATTAACTGAGAGGTTTCCTGAGATTAGAATCTGTAAATCCTTTTAATCGATTGTAAATTGCCTTGGTTTTGAATTCCTTTGAGTCCCCGGCTATTTTTCTCGCCGATTGCCACCTTCCCCTGATCCCACTTCCCGGGCAGGAGGAGTGGACAAATCGCGTGGTTTCATTTCTACGCAATGAAGCCATCGACGCGAAGAGCATTTTCTTAGTCGGGGATCTGTTCGACTTCTGGTTTGAATGGCGGCACAGCATCCCGGGCGCGACGTTTCCAGTGCTTTCAGCATTGAGTGAGCTGGCTCGAGGAGGACGTCGTGTTGTCTATCTGGGCGGCAACCATGACGGCCACGTAGGCAGATTCCTTACAGATATGGTGGGAATCGAAGTTTCACGAGAGCCGATAGACATAACAATCGGGGACAAACGCTTTCATCTGATACATGGCGATGGCCTCGCCCCAGCCGATTACGGTTACAGAATGCTAAGACGTCTGGTTCGATGGCCGCCGACTGAGGCAATCTACCGATTAGTACATCCAGATCTCGGAATCTGGCTGGCGCATAAACTTTCCGGCGTGTCGCGTGAACAATTCTCGAGTAAGGTGGTCTGGGCGCCAGATTCCTACCGCGATTACGCCCGCCATAAAATCGAAACTAGCGCTGACTACGTTGTGATGGGGCATCGGCATGAATCGGAGCGAATCGAATACGGCGCTGGAATCTTTCTCGCGGTGGGTGACTGGATCCGCTCCGGAAGTTACGGCTACTTCGCGAACAACCATATAGAATTGCGATTCCACAATTTGGACACTCTCCGTTCAATTTAGATCACGGGAGGATCCGCAATGACCATTTCGCCGCTCGACCCGCAGAATCGCGCCGACGTAGAAACAACGGCGCGTCTGCTCCAATCCGGCTTCCGCGATTTGTCGGATAGCTGGAACGATCTTGAAAAAGCTATCCAGACTGTCGAGAAATCATTTGGCGACGATCGGTTAAGCCTGATAGCTCGTAAATCAAATCAAGAGATCGTTGGTTGGATCGGAGGTATATCGAATGGCAGAACGCTCTGGGAACTGCACCCGTTAGTAGTCCGTGAGGATCACCGTCGGGAGAGTATTGGAAAGAGTCTGGTGAAAGAACTCGAATCACAAGTGGCGAAGCGCGGGGGACTGACAATTTGGCTCGGTACTGACGACGAGATGGGATTGACTTCACTGAGCGGAGTGGATCTCTATCCTAATCCAATCGAGCATCTTCAGATGATTCGAAACACTGGCGGGCACCCGTTTGGATTCTACCTCCATGTCGGCTACCATCTTGTCGGAGTCATTCCCGATGCGAGCGGCTACGGCAAACCTGACATTCTAATGGCGAAAAGACTGTCGCAGGTGCTATAAACTGACGGGATTTTTCAAGAGCATATGTCCGGTTGGGAGGATTTAAATCCTCCCAACCGACTTCCCTGATATCACAATCCTACGCTGCATCTTCCGGCAACCGTGACTCGAGTGGCGCTTCGAGCGCTGCAACACGACGGCTGTCAAACTCCTTCATTATCCTGAAACCAATCCCGCCGATAGCCGCAAGCGTCGCAATACCTGTCCACGCATAGAGGGGATCCGGCGCCAGATCGATGAAAATCCCTCCCACCATCGGTCCAACAGTCCATCCTAGATGAAAAGCGAAGTGGAACACTCCCAGGTAGCTGCCGGTTAATCCTTCGGGGGCAAGCATCGTCACATAAGCTGCGGCAGTCGGAGTCTCGATCATCTCTGCCGTAGTAATAATCAGCATCGCTACGATCATCTCTATCATCCCTCCCGCCCACCCGACCAGGAAGTATCCCGCTGCATACATTCCTGCCGCAAATGACAACGCCGAAAGCGGATTGATGCGGTTGGTGTACTTGGTCGTCAACATCTGAAGCGCAGCGACCATACCGCCGTTCAGTGCGTAGAGCCATCCGATCTGCGACTTGGAAAGGCCAACCGTACCTGAGAGGTGTACCGAGAGCGTCGAGATCAATTGTCCACGCGCCAGAAACATCAAAAGACCTACACCCATGAAGATCATCAATCGGCGGTCGCGCAACACCGGCGCTAACAGCGTCTTATTCTTTACTCCAGCTACCGGTTTATTGGTTTCGTGGATGGCAAACGAAGCGACTGTCGCCGCTCCGCCGATCATCATCGCTGTCACTACGAAGAGCCAGTAATAACCGAAGATGACCAGCACACCGCCCACGGCCGGTCCAATTGCCCAGCCCAGATTCGATGCTACGCGCAACACAGAGAATGCATCAGCGCGCTTGTTTGTCGGGGTCACATCGCTGACGATCGCTTCGGTGAGAGGGAAGATCGAAGTCCCCAATATCGACGAGAAAATATAGACCGCTGCGAAGATCGCAAACGGAGACTTTGCCCAAACCAGATAGGCGAGTAGCAGGAATGATACAGCTCGCAGAGCGAGCAATCCGATCAGTAGAGAACGCCGCCCTATGCGGTCAGACAGCATCCCGCCAGCCGTCGCCGATACTCCGCCCAATAGCCCGGCCGTAGCGAGCATTACGCCGATCACGGACATTGCTATGCCGAGATCTTCGTGTAAATAGATCGAGAGGAACGGCAGTGAAATGGCAAAACCAAGCCCTCCGACCAGCCGCATAAACGCGAGCCAGCCGATTACCGGGCCGAGTCCGGCAAAAGGATTGGGAAACTTCATCGGGAGGTTACGACCTCCACCGCTGCGCCAACGGGATCCTTCGCCCGTAACCAAACGCCTTCGATGTGAGCTTCAAACCGGGCGCAGCCTGTCGCCGTTTGTACTCACTCCCTTGAATCAATCGCAACACCTGGTCAACGGTTGTTGCGTCGAATCCGCTCTCGATCAACTCTCCTCGATCCAAGCCTCCGATAACATGACGTTCGATGATGTCGTCGAGAACTTCGTATGGCGGAAGAGAATCTTGATCGCATTGATTAAGACGCAATTCCGCAGAGGGAGCTTTATCGAGGATCGCTTGAGGGATGATTTCCTTCTCGCGGTTTATCACTCGACAGATGCGATAGACCATCGTCTTTGGCGTGTCAGACAGAATCGCTAAACCACCCGCCATATCGCCATAAAGTGTGCAATATCCGGTCGCCATTTCAGATTTGTTGCCCGTCGAGAGCACCAGATGTCCAAACTTGTTCGAAAGCGCCATTACAAGATTGCCGCGAATGCGCGCTTGAATGTTCTCCTCAGCAGCATCCATCGGGCGACCGGCGAAATGCTGTTCGAGGTCGGCGAGATATCCATCAAGGAGGTTGTCGATTGGAATTATGCGTGTCTTAACGCCAAGGTTCTTCGCCAATTCGAGCGAATCTGTGATAGAACCTCGACTCGAAAACTTGGACGGCATCAAGACGCCTTCTACATTTTCAGCGCCAAGAGCGCGCGCCGCAATGGTGAGCACGAGAGCGGAATCAACTCCTCCTGAAAGTCCAAGTACGGCGCTCTTGAATCCCACTTTTCGGGCATAATCCCGGGTTCCCAAAACCAGCGCTTCAAGCGCCGCCTCGTCATCATCTCCCAAGAGTGGATGGAGATCGCCAGAACCCGTGTCGGTATCGACAATAACCAGATCGCTCGCAAACTCTAATCCCTGCGCCCAAGTCTCCCCAGTTTTGCCAAACGCCGCTGATGATCCATCGAAGACCAACTCATCATTTCCACCAACCGAGTTGACAAAGAGCAGTGGTCGTTGATGGCTGATTGCCGCCGAACGGAGCATTTCCCGCCGGATGGTTCGCTTTTCGATGGTAAAAGGCGATGCGGCAATGTTAACGATGATCTCAGCCCCCTGTCGAACCAGATCTTCGACCGGATTTCGTGCATAAAGCCTCCTCGACCAGAATTCCGGGTCGTTCCAGACGTCTTCGCAGATCGTGACGCCAAACTTGACGCCGTTCAGATCCGCGACAACCGGTTCATCGCCCGGTTCGAAGTAACGACTCTCATCGAAGACGTCGTAGGTCGGAAGAAGTGATTTACGTTGAACTGAGACTATCTCCCTGTTGGAAATCAAAGCGGCGCTGTTGTGCAGTCCCTTCCCCCACGCCTTACCGCTCCGTTCAGCAAATCCCACAATAACCGCGATTCCCTCGACTTGCCGTCGTATCAAGTCAAGCGTCTCGAGATTTCGGTCAATGAAACTCGCCCGCTCGACCAGATCGTGAGCGGGATAACCCGGGATGCACTGTTCTGGGAAAAGGCAGAGTTCAGCGCCTCGACTTCGAGCCTCAATAGAGGATTCGAGTATCAGGCGAGCATTTCCGTCGAAATCACCGACGGTGGTGTTGATTTGGGCGAGGGCGATTTTCATGGGATTTAGAGGATCAACCGCTTATGGAATGTTAAAAAAGTCAACACTGAACAAAGTAAAACGAAAGAGTCCGGCGGGCAAGCGCCGGACTCTTGGGAATTGCGAAGAGTAGAAGGAGTGAAAAACTTCTACTTCATCAGCATCAGCTTTATAGCGTCGGTACGTTCGCCAGATTCGATCCGGGCGATATAGAGTCCAGTTGGCAGCGATCCTGCGTCCCAAGCGACTCGGTGTACTCCGGTGGGCGCAACGCCGTCAAACAAGGTTGCAGCAACTCGCCCTGTCATATCGTAAATAGCCAGTTTGAGCCGAGTGGTTTCCGGCAAACCATACGAGATCGTCACACGCCCGTTGAAGGGATTCGGATATGCTCCCGTAAGGCTAAACTGAGTCGGCGAGGCGTCTGTTACAATTCGTGCAACCGTGATCTCACCCGCAGAGTACTTCAGGTTGCCCCGCTCAACCTTCACCGGTTCAGCAGTTTCAACTTGAGTATCCCACGTTACGATAAGCAGTGCTTCATTTTCAGTCGCGCCTTCGATCTCTTCCGTAGCCGGATCGTCTCCCCAAACTGAAACTCCACAGCGACCAGATTCGTCGAACCTTCCAGAACCAACCAACCTGTCGCCAGCAAATACTCCAACTTCGCCCCCAATAAAGTGGTCGCCGCCGAGAATCAGTAAGCTTAGGTTGTCGTGAGAGGTATTACCCGCTGTGACAAAGTGCGTCGGCGCTGGAGTTAAGGCTGACGTCATCGCTGCGGCTCGACCGCCGCCAGCAGGATAAATCAGCGTATCGCCTTGATTCAACCGGAAGAAGTAGGCGTTCCCTTCCATCATCTGCCCCATATTCGAGTAGTCGAATTCAGGCATATAGAAACGTCCTGCGCCGTCTTTGACTACAACCAACTGATCCATAATGCTTGCTACAGCGTCAGAAGGTTCAAGCGGTTCACGAGGCAGATAGCTTTTAAGGTTCCAACCGGCGCTCATCGGAATCGGCAGATCGGGAGGAACGACCACTCCCTCTACTTCGAAGAGGGAGTTTTCAATAATGAAGATCAGATATCCATCCGTCGCATCCCAGCCGGGGATATTATTGAACTGATTATCCGGTCGGTAGAAGCGTCCCGTTCCATCCTTGATAATACGCAGCACACCCCATTCAACCAACGGCTGTAAAAGAGTTGGTATATCAGCATTTTCCGGCTGAACATTGGCCGAGATTGCGTTCCAACCGGCTATGAGTTGGTAGTTTCGATCATCTACGTTTCCCGGACGCGCTTGAACTTCGAGCACTACCGGAATAATCGTTCTCAGCCCGTCTGCGTTATGACTAAAGACAAGTTCGCCTTCAAAAGTGACCGTTGGTAGATTTGTAGCGTCCAGATTAAGGATAAACTGCTGGTCTTCGCCCGGCGGAAGCGAGCCTGAAGATGGATCGAGGTTGAACCAATCTTTGCGCGCATCGAGCTGATAAATCTCAAGCCGATCTCCGCCGTTTGCGGCTGGCACATTAGGAATCGTCATCATCACCCACGAGTACACGTCGTACTGGTTGGAGATCGAGGCTCCTTCAACGCCGGTTGCGCCTTCCGGTAAACGCAAGTCTTGAACACGAAGTGTATCGCCCGTTTCTGTGTTCATTTTATAGACTACCGGATCGAAGTCAGCGTTGATGTAGGTCATGATATAGAGGTTATAGCCGTCGGGATCCTCAGGCCAGTAAGCGAGCCCATAGATCCGCAGCATTTTCCGATTGAGCGCCTGTCGAACGGCATTTCCTTCTACATCACAGGCAAAAATATTGGTAGTTGTGCCGGCGAGCCAATAGATGCCATCATCCGAGTCATAAGCAATGCTATTACAAGGATTTAATGGCGTATTCCAAGTATGAACTAATTCACCGTCAGTGTCAAATCCATAGATAGCCGTTTCTCCTGATCCCCAGATCAACTCTCCGTCCCATTCCAGGTCCTTGAAACCATACCGGGTGTGAGTCGCCTGCTCAAATGAATCAACCAGCGCGCCTTCACGGTTAAGTATCCAGATCATACTCGAATCTGCGCCATTTGCACCCGACACATAGAAGTGATCTCCGGCGAACACAACTCCTGGAAGTCGGTCATCACGAGTAACATCGTGTAGATTAATCGAGCGCCGCAGTTCCCATGGGGCTGCATTAGCATCGCCAATTAAGCGCTTTTCGGCGCTCCAATCCAGCGGACCGTTGCCGCCGTTATGCAAATTGAAGCGGAGTTCAGTCGCCTCATCGGGATCTAATCCTGCCGAGAGCCGATTGAGATTGGGCGTAAACTCAGGATGCCTGAGCGAGAAGTCTATTTCAAGGCTATCATCTTCTGGTAAATTCACCTCTGTCAGCGTCGAGTCGTTGTATCCGTCTTTTCGACCGATAATGTAGAAATCTACTCCGGCGAGCGCCCCATTGATTCGCCAATACCCCTCGGCGTCAGTCACAGCGACAAAACCGTGCTGGGTGAAGACCGTCGCGTCTTCGATCGGTTGGTTTGTTTCAAGGTCGAGAACTCGTCCCTTGAGATTACCTGACCGAAAGCGAGGCGATGTCGAGAAGAGCAGTGCGCGCCTCGCGGCAAGATGAGCTGCTGCGGTCGGATAGACATTACGGAAACAGTAGCTTAGACCCGAGTTTCCGTCGGGACTGGAGATACCGACGGAGGCGAAAGGGATGTTGGTGTCATTCTCCTGATCGCCCGCACGGATATTCGAGTTTTCTGAAACCGTTTTGTATTGGAAAATGATGTTCTGATCACCGGATTCGGTTACCCAGACCTGACGGTCAAAGAGAATGATCTGAAAGGTGAACTCAACATTGGCTGCGGCGTTCCGCATCCGATACCACTCGATAATGAATGTGTGATCGTCACGGTTGTAGTAGGTAAAGACGCCGGCTCCTTGTCCGAGGCGCAAGTCGTCCCACAAAGGCGCAATCATCCCGACGCCGCCGCCAATCGCCTTATCAAGCGGCCAGTTCTGGAAGTTAGTTATCCTCGGCTGATCGCCTAATGAAACAAAGCCGTTGGTGGAAACGCTCACACGATCGAATACTTCGCCATAAAACTGGGTGCTGAATCCAAGCTGGGTTACGATACACTCGCCAATTTGATGAGGCGAATTCCCCTGGAAGTTCAGTTGCGTTCCTTCATACTGAGCGGCTTGGTCCGCTGGATTGATTTCGATCCATTCATAATCGGGGGCAATATCCCACTCAGTATCTGTGTCATCGAAACAGATGTAACCGTACTTGTCCGGCCCCAGCGGCGCACGGTCGCGTGTGTTGCCTACTTGTAGAGTAAATTCAACGGAATCTACGAAGCCGTTCTCGCCGGTCAAGATAAGCAGCATTGGCGTCAGAGAACCGGGAACCGCAAGTTGGTTGCCAACGACCGAGAAAGTCTCGCCTTGAATACGTGCGTGGGCGCCTGAGGCTATCGCCGGGAAATTTGCGCGTTCCCGAGTTACTGTCACGCCAAGCCCGCGTGAAATTAACCGCCCGGACATTGCAATACCGCCTCGCGCGCCAATGTTGTCCAGATCGGGATCGAGCGCCATAGCACGAGCGTCCAGCACTGCGCCCGGGTAGAGACGGCGGAGTTGATAGCGTGGCGCGACAGGAACGATTTTCACTCCTGATTTCCAGACTCGATTTCCATCAGTGAAAGTTATCAGCAACTCAGGTTGAGTGATAGGCCGCGATTCGCCGTCTGGGGTGGCTGGATCTAAAGTGATTTGAACAGGCCCGTCGCCGTCAGCTTCTTGACCTGCTGCGATGTTACCGAAAGATATGTCGTTTTCGCCTATTGTTAGCCAGGGGGAATTCGAACTGACAACGCCATGAACAGCGTTAACGGCGTTGCGATTCCCTGCATTCTTCGCACTCAAGGAAAAATTGAGTACTTCTCCCGGATTGAGGAGTTCATCCCCATTCCCTTCGACCTCAGTAAGCGCCCAAGCGCCGACGTCGATTACCGCGGATCGGGCGGTAACTCGCGCCTGTCCGAAAATTGGTCGAATATCCCTCCCAGTAACAGTAAGATAAACCAATGTGTTGGTGGTGAATTCCTCACCGTCAGCCATAATGAATCGAGCAACTCCATCAGCGTCGGAAATGGTAGTCTTTTGGATTATACCATCCCATCCCGCATACTGAGCCGCGTCATTGACCGGCATGGAACCGGGAGCGTAAAGCGATACGGTTGCGCCTTCTACGGCTGCATTATCGCCCGGACTGGTGACGCGCACTTCGACAAGGCGGGAGTCAACACTCAGCGTGTCGGGGAATTGCGCCTGCAATACGCGAGGGACGCCGACCCAAGGCTGAATGCCCGGATCACCGTGCATATCGATATCAGTTTTAACATGGAGGTAAACAGACTGGCCGCCGGCGTTGGTATTGAAGTTTGGGAATACCGATTCCATCGATGTAATTGCAAAAGTCCGTCCCCACCCCAACGTCATATCCCGCTGCAGAACGCTGTTGACCATCGCCATCCAGACGTAACTCGATGTGCAGGTAGGAGGTCCACCCCATCCGAATGTAGCTGCTACCGGGCCTTTCAAACTGTTGCCGTCACCGGTTCTGAACATATTCCACGCCGTCCATTCGCCGTGACCGGAGACGCAGATATTTATCGGGAAGACAGTGTTGTTGTTCACTCCACCGAAATCGCTGCGCCAGAAGTAATTCTCAGCACGGCCAATCATTAAGGTGGTTCCTGCGTTCAGTTCATCGCGGATGAAAGGTCCGATATTCGCACCCACGCGATCCCATGTATAATCTTCATAGACATTCACATCCTGATAACCAAGCTTCTGAAGAACTTCCTCCCCCCACCTCGCATTCGTGTGAATCGTGATATGCCAAGCCGTAGCTTCTCCATTACCCCAGTGTTGCGAGTAATTGCTGACGCGATTGAACCATTCAGGATTTTGCATCCGCGGCGCAGCCTCGTAAGCGAGAGTTCTTCCTACAACAAGATTGGCTGTTCCTTGATTGCCGGAAGGAAAGCGCCCAAAGGCGATGTCCGGGAGGTTGTCATTGCCTTCAACCAGAGCATACCTGTAGTCCGCATGAGGCGCCCCACCCCAGATGGTGTTGCCGGACTCAGCCTGGAGTATTGCTGAAGGTCCGGGACCAAGGTTATCATACGTTTGACGGTCGCCAATGAGCAGCAGGTGATCGAACGGGTCCTGCCCGGCATTTAGATCCGCATTGTATCGAGCCCGAATTCCATTCAAAACCGTGCCGGGATTCTGCGAGTCGTTATTGCTTAGAGCGAGAATGTCCATCTTGTAACCGGCTTTGCGCCGCCATTCTATGAACGGCATATGCCAAAGTAAGGCGCTTACATTAGCGGCTACGAGGTAGTGACCGGTATAGGCAGGAGCTTCGTCAGGATCGTCTCGTCCAACCTCGTCGCCGTTGGCCGCAAGCGCGCTGATAAACTTTTTAAACTGCACACTGCGATTATGGCGAACCGGGAAAAATGCTGGATTAACAGGCGGGTCGTCAGTATAGCGGATATTAGCTTCCACATGATCGTGGAAAATGTATTCATTTGTCCGAGAGTCGTACTGGACGGGATAGACTGTGACCTTTACGATTCGAACTCCACGGACGACCGCGGGCTCGCTCATTTCCGCTTCAACCGTTGGATAAAGGTCGGTAGTCTCAAACAGGGAAGGTGAAACCTCAGGATCGTCGCAGAGCGCCACCGAGTTGGCGACCTTCACTCTGCGGGATTCGCTTGATACGATGTCGAGCGCCAGTCCTGCGTCGCCGGGAACAACGACAAAACGGCTCACTGCAGGCAGTAGAGGGCGACCGCGTTCATACGTCGTCGCTTCACCGGGAATTGTTATCGCCTCGAATGTCTCGCCGTCTTTAACAAGAGTGCGAGGTTCGAGACGAGTCAGATCAAATCCGAGGCTCAGACTCGAGACTTCAGAGTGAATCTGAACTTCGAACGGGGCGGCTTCAGATTGGAGCTGCGCCGAGCTAACCAATGGTAAGACGCACAAAGCGAGAGTCAAAGCAAGTGAAGTAAGCCTCATCGATTCCCTTCCCGGAAACTGGAAAATCGAATGCGGTCTGTCGGCGGACGTCTTGGTGTGGTGCGAGTTAACAGTCAGCAGGCAGCGCAAAGTTATTGAAACACTTTAACAAGGAGGGGAACAGGCAGTGCGCCTTGTCCCTTCAACAAACTGGCATAAGCAATATTACAGTAGCAAGAACTGTGCAAGCGTGACGACCGCCACATCGATGAGCACATTAAGGCATTCTCTCAGGCAACGAAGGATATATCTCTACCATTCATTCAAGCATAGCCAGAGTTGGATACGGTCTTCAGGCAAAGAAATCCGCTGTATTTACATTGCACGGTATGCGCATGATTTGCGCGACGTGCAATACCAGAGGTCTTGGCCCTTCGAAACATGGTTAAAACGCGCAGTAAAACGAGTTCTTTGATTTACCTTTTTATGGTCAGAGTTCAGGAGCGTACAATTAACGCATTACCGCGTAGGGGCCAGCTTACTGAGCCTGTATTTGGTTCTTGATATCGCAGCATGGGCTCAGCAAGCTGGCCCCTACATGGTTCGGTATAAAACAAAAGGGGTTCGCATTGAACCCCTTTTGCAAGTCTGTAAGATGCTTCCCGATACAAGTAATCTATTCTTTGGCTATCTCGGCGAGACTCTGATTGTCATCGAAGATAAAGTCGAGTGGATTAACCGCGTCGCCATTCACATGCACTTCATAATGGAGGTGAGGCCCGGTCGCACGTCCGGTAGCGCCGCTGAGTCCAATCCTTTGACCGCGCTTGACCGTTTGACCTTTGCTAACCGAGAAACTTGAGAGGTGACCATAAGCTGTGCGAAACCCATAGCCGTGATCGATAATGACCAATTTCCCGAGTCCCGGAGAGGCTTGCGAAAATGCAACTCGTCCATCAGCGGTCGCCAAAACCGGCGTTCCCCGATCACAAGAAATATCTAGTCCCTGATGGAAGGCAGAACGACCATTGATCGGATCTTTTCTGCGCCCGAAACGTGATCCGATATAACCGGTCACCATCGGTCTGATAGACGGCGTATGCGCAAGCAAATCGCCGCGACCCGCCATCCGCTTCTCGATTTCCTCGTAAGAGATGCTCTGAAGGCTGATCTCGCGCTCTATCTTATCGATGTCCTCGATCAATTCCTTGACCTTCGGATCCTGAATGCCATAATCTGCCGAAGACGTAACAGCGCCGCCGACGCCGACCTCACGAATGTCTTTATCGATCTTGGGAAGGTCAGCCATTAAGCGAAGATGATTATCGCTTTCGGCCAGTACGCCAAGAGATTGGTTCACCGAAGTGAGTCGGGTTTCAATCACGTCAAGCTGTTGACGGAGCGTCGCATTCTGATCCAATACCACGGTCATCGCGTCGCGAGTCAGATATCCCGCAATCAGACGACTTGATCCATAGGTCAGCGCAATCAAGAAAAGCGCCCCAGCCGAAATAGCCCCAATGATCGCTCCGCGTGAAAAGCGGACCGCACGCATCTTGGTGGCGCCATCGGCCATTAAAACGAGGCGATATCCTCTGCGCTTACTCAATATAGAGTGGTCTCCGTTGAATCTTTAATTGACGGGATTTGAAACTCCACCGCTTCTGCGTAAAGAATAGAAGGGGGAATAGAAGGCAACATCGCCCAGTTCCACGTTATCGGTCGAAGGCGCTGACTGATGAGGGAACGATCGGACGACTCAATCGCTGAAACAAGTTAATGTGTCCGAGATCACTTGTCAAGCATTTTATAGACCTGATAAAAAAAAACAGAGCACAAAAGTCACTTGACAAATCGTCGGTAGTTGCGTTAACTTGCTGCTACAGAAATTCGGACACGCCTAAAGATACCTCGCCCATTCATTCACCTCAAGCTATAACTGACCCAAATGAAGTATTTCGTCGAAATCTCTGGCAAACGCATCTTGGTCGATCTACCTAACGACGGATCGAAAAGCAACGCAACCATCGACGGAGTTCCTGTAATCCTCGACTACGAGAGAGGTCAGGCAAGCGCTCCGGATTCGCTCCTCATGGATGGTCGTTCTTACGTGATCGATATGGAAGCCGTCGAAGAAGGTTTTGCAATCCAGATTAACGGCGCGGATCTACAGGCTGCCGTTATCGACGAGAGAAAAGAGGCTATTGCGCGACTGACAGGATTGCGTAAGGCAAAATCGGAACACGCCGGTGAAATCAAAGCGCCGATGCCGGGCTTAATAATAAAAGTTGAAGTCGAAGAAGGGGATAAAATCGCCAAAGGGAGCGGTCTAATCGTAATCGAAGCTATGAAAATGGAAAACGAATTACCCGCCCCAGTCGCGGGTTTGGTTTCAAAGATTAAAGTAAGTAAAGGCGACGTGGTTGAGAAAGGACAGCTATTGTTAGTGGTGAAACCGGAGTGAGAGTGAGTACGTTGAAAAAGTCCAATGGATTGGTAGGAGTAGCTCCGCAACCCGTCCACCTAAGCACAAATGGGTTGAATGAACGGGTACGGAGCCCCGTTCTACCGAGCATTTGTCCGGATGCAAAACTTTTAAATGGACTCATAATAGACGCTGTGCAGTAAAATTTTATAATTAATTATGAAATATGCTTGACAAACGCTCGATAATATAATAGATTCTGCCTTGTACGTACAATGTTAAGGTTTGCTGGGTTGTTGTAACCGCGCTTACCTTTTCAATCCAGCTACCGCATTCTGTCCTGCACTCCAATTCAGGGCATGCGGGCGTCTGCTTTTCACAGTCGCTTCAATTTCCATATCCCCTAATCCACCCTTTCGAATCAAAACATGCTCCAGAGAAAAAGTCCGCTCCGCCCCGGGCCTGTTCGCTCGGCTTCTTCTACCGACGGAACACCCACACCCCGACGACCTCCTGTTGAGAATCCTCTTGGAGAGTCGCCCGTCCAAATTCCGCTCACCACGAGTTCCACTCGACCTGAGATAGCCGCGCGGCTTGACGACAGCGGTTACGAAGGCGAAATCCCCGAAATCACCGGAGGTGGAGCTGCGCTCGACCTCACCAAGCTCAAAACAATGAAAATTCATGAGCTTAGTGATATTGCGCGCAACCTCGATATAGCAGAGTATGGCGCGCTCCCCCGCCAGGATCTGATCTATCGAATTCTGGAAAAACAGTCGGTTACGTCCGGTTTTGCATTCGCCAGCGGAGTGCTGGAAGTGCTGCCTGACGGCTATGGATTCCTCCGGTCGCCAAAATCGAACTTCCTCCCGGGACCGGACGATATCTATGTCTCACCGTCACAGATCAAGCGCTTCGGATTGCGCAAGGGGCATATGGTCTCAGGGCAGATCCGCCCGCCCAAAGACTCAGAGAGGTTCTTTGCCTTGCTCCGAGTCGAAGCGGTCAATCTGGAGAGCCCGGAGGAAGCGCGCGATAAAATCCTTTTCGACAACCTGACGCCGCTTTTCCCGACTCGCAAGCTCCGTCTCGAAACGAAGACGTCCGATCCTTCGATGCGAATAATGGATATCTTCACGCCAATCGGGATGGGACAGCGCGGTTTGATCGTCGCTCCTCCCCGCACCGGTAAGACGATTCTTCTGCAGCGCATCGCCAACTCCATCGCCGAAAACCATCCTGAGATATTCCTCATCGTTCTGCTTATCGATGAACGTCCCGAAGAAGTTACCGATATGGAGCGGACGGTTCGCGGTGAAGTCATCAGTTCGACCTTCGACGAAAAACCGGATCGCCACGTTCAAGTCTCGACGATGGTGCTTGAAAAAGCAAAGCGCCTGGTTGAATATGGTCGCGACGTCGTCATTCTGCTTGATTCGATAACTCGCCTCGCTCGCGCTCACAACACCGTTATGCCGCACTCTGGGCGCATCCTCTCCGGCGGTGTTGACGCATCGGCTCTCTACGAACCGAAGCGGTTTTTCGGAGCTGCGCGCAATATCGAAGAAGGCGGTTCCCTCACGATCATCGCTACCGCTCTGGTTGAAACCGGCAGCCGTATGGATGAGGTGATCTTCGAGGAGTTTAAGGGAACCGGCAACATGGAATTAGCACTCGACCGCCGACTCTCCGACCTTCGAATCTTCCCGGCTATCGACATCAACCGCTCCGGCACTCGTAAGGAAGAATTGCTTCTCTCTGAGGCGACTCTTGCTCGCATCCACCTAATCCGCAACATCCTCGCCGATTATAATCCGGTAGATTCGATGAAGTTCATCCTTGAGCGGATCAAGGCGACGCGAGGAAATGAAGAATTCTTCCGGACGATGAACCAGTAAATTTTCTAAGAGTATTCTTGGAACGTGATTCTTCAGAAAATAGGCTGTGTTCGCTAAACTCCGATCCGCGTAGGGGCCAGCTTGCTGAGCCCTACTTAGACTCTTGATACCGCAACTGAGGGCTCAGCAAGCTGGCCCCTACGCGGATCGGAATCAAACGAGCTGTTAATCCTCCGAGATTGGCAGCTCGTTTTTTGAAAATTCAAGCCTACTCTGCCCAAATCGAAATCCTTACAGGGGCACAAGTTTTGCTTGTCTGTTAATAATCGAAATTGTGCACGCTTGATGGTTGAATTAAGTGTGCATGATTCGTATTTTGATCAGATAGATTTTGTCTGCACTACCTTACCAGTACTGCGCGCCTTGTAGCAGACTTGCGAACGTCAGTTGACGCCGCATTCCGGTACGATTTTCAAATCCTCGTATCACTATATTGTTTGACCTCGCTCTCGCGAGATCTTCTCAAACTTTCTTAACTCTACTGCAGAGGTGCATTTATGCAAAGGCGTCAGATCAGCGGTCCGATTGCGGCATTAGCGCTGCTTCTCGGAATCACCCAAACGTCGGTTAGTGCATCGGTAAGCAACACTGAATCTCTTCCCACTGCCGCTGTGGCTGTGGATCGCAGTGACGCAAGCGGAACTCGTCTCTCAATTCGAGTTCCCGAAATTGGAATGATGCAGAGCGTTTCTCACGGCGATGACGCCGACCGGCCTGCGCTAGGAGAAGAACCAACTACGCTCACGCCCGGCTTTCCAGCGCTTCCTATGATCGTCCGCACTGTGCTCGTCCCGCCTTCCAGCGGAGTCAGGATTGTCATCCACAATCTTCAATCCCGCACTGAGCAAGACTTCACACCCTTTATCGCGCCTACTCAAGACGGTTCGGCTGATCTCGATCTGTCAGGCATCCCTTCGGAAGAGTATCTTGGAACCCCCGGCTTTTGGCCGCCAGAACCCGTTGTGCTAAGCGAGCCGGCGATTTTGCGCGGCTACCGGATGGTTCAAGTACTCTTCTACCCGATTCAGGTGAATCCAACCACTCGGGAAGTCCGCTACAACGAGAACGCTGACGTCGAACTCGTTTATGATGGCGAAGGAGTCAATCCTGTAGTAGATCCATCGCGTCCACGCCCATCGGGGAACATTCAAAAGATTATCGAGTCAATGGTGGTGAACCCACCGACGCCTGTTGTTCAAAGAGACGACATTCCCGGGCGCGGCTGCTATATGCTCGTCTATTACAATACTCAGGGCGTCGCCAACTCACTCGCCCCACTAATCGCGTGGCGCCAGCGGCAGGGTTGGAATGTAGTACTCGCCGGATTCAATGCAAACACGAGTGCAAATACTATCAAGGAACAGATACAAGACCAATACGACGGCGCGAATCCGCCCGAGATGATCGCGCTCGTCGGCGATCCCGATTGGGGCGGCAATGGCGTCCCTCCTTGGGCGCAAACGACCGATCAAGGTTACGCTCTCCTTGAAGGAAACGACGTTCTCGCTGAAGCAGATTACGGTCGGATCAGCGCCGCTTCTACGCAGGAACTCGACCGAGTGATCGCCAAGATCATCAATTACGAATCCGATCCCTATATGGAGAACGTCGCCTGGTACCACAACGGAGCAGTCTGCGCAGGAGAAGCTGGTTCGGGAATCTCAACTGTTTTTATAAATCGTTGGGTTCGTCGCAAAGCGCTTGAGCGCACCTGGACAAATGTCGCTGAGTGGTATTACATCAACGGTCAGGGAAGCGTCCCGCAGTTTTACAGAGATCAGTTTAACCGCGGTATCAGCTTCATGACCTATCGCGGATACATCGGTATGTCGGGAGTCACCGCCAACGACATTATGAACTATCAGGCGTCTCGGCGGTATCCCTTTGTAACCAATCTGACTTGCTCTTCGGGCGATTATGTCGGAACGTTTGGCAATTCCGAAGCTTTCTTCCGGTCTGCCGGAGGCGGCATCGGCGCTATCGGCTTTTGCACTCCCCAGACTCACACACAGTACAATAATATCGTGTTCTCCGGCATCTGGCAGGGGATTTTTGAATACGATCTTTTTAACCTCGGTTCAGCCTGTAACTACGGTCGCTATGAAATCTGGCGACAATATGCTGGAACTGGTGAGAGTGCGATGGTTGCAAACTTCTCGTCGTGGGCGAACCTGATGGGCGATCCCGCAACTGAGTTCTGGACGGATGAACCGCTCCTGGTCGATGCAACCTACGATGAGACATTTCCTATCGGCGGCAGTCGAGTCTCTGTTACGGTGACGGATCAGGCTGAGGGGAATCCCATTGCACGGGCAAACGTCTGCCTTTTTAAAGCTGACGATGAGTTCCAAATGGTGATACTGACCGATGAAAACGGCGTGGCGGAATTCCCTGTTCCCTTCGACGCACTCAGTGAAGGAGACGATCTGCTTGTTACAGTTACCAAGCACAACGTCAAACCGCATCTCGGCGCGATAACAGTTGCACAGGCCGAACAATTCCTCGGAGTTGAATCTTGGGAAATTTCGCAGGATAACGATGGAGACGGCGTCGCCAATCCGGGCGAATCATTCTCGTTTGATATGCAACTAAAGAACTTCGGCGCCGAAACTCCCGATGGCGCTCTGATTATAACCGGGGAATCTCTTTCATCTTTTGCGACGGTTGACGGCGCGGAAGTTCAAATTGATCAGGCGCCCGCAGCCGATGAAGCAGTGGCTGCGTCTCTAATCGTCTCCATTGATCCAACAGCCCCCGATGGCGCGGTTATTCCGGTCGCTATCACTACTCGCTCCGACGTTGCGGAATGGAAGTCTATGGCGGCGATCGAAGTTGAGGCTCCCAAAATCAATATTGAGAGACTGCATATACCGAACGAGCGATTCAATCCCGGCACAGTGATTGACCTCGACGTCACACTCGAGAATGTCGGGCATAAGACGCTCGGCGCAGCTCATGCTACGCTCTGGTCGGAGACTTCTTCAGTCACGGTCATTGCTCGTGAAGCGGTTTTCGACGAGTTAGATCCTCAAGCTTCGGGACGGATTAACGGCAATCTATTTCGCATACGGTCACACCCGTTCACGATTCCCGGGTCGACTGCTATCTTGAAACTCGCTGTCGAAACAGAATCAGGTTTCCGCGACACTACCTCAACGACAATCACGGTTGGCAGAGGCGCAGTCACTGATCCATTTGGACCGGATAAATACGGTTATGTCTGCTTTGATTCCGGCGATGAAGCATGGGAAATGAAGCCCGTTTACGATTGGGTCGAAATCGATCCCAATGTGCAGCAGCACAATTTTGATGGAACTCTTCTTAATCTGCAAGATCAGGGAGAAGACGCCGACCGAGCGCTGGCAATTGATCTCCCGTTTATGTTCCAGTACTACGGCGAAGAGTTCGATCAGTTAACAATCTGTAGTAATGGATGGGCGGCGTTCGGCAACTGGATCGAAATCCCTGGATTCCGCAATCGTCGGATCGCCTCAGCCGAAGGACCCGAGGCTATGCTGGCGGTGTTCTGGGACGATATGACCACCGGCAGGATAATCACGTTCTACGACGAAGAAGCCGGTCGTTTTATCGTCGAATGGAACGGGATGCGCAGCCTCAGCAGCGGTGAATCACAAACCTTCGAGCTGGTTCTGCATGACGTCCGAACTTTCCCGACCTACTCGGGAGACGGCGTTATTCTCTATCAATACAAAGACGTTTCCAATCCTGCCGGTTACGGCCCTTCAAACGACACGCCTTACGCCACTATCGGTCTATCGAATCTGAATAACACCGACGGATTGGAGTACACTTACTACAATGCATACAATCCCGGAGCCAAGCGGCTTGAAGACCAGCTCGCAATCAAGTTCACCACGGCAATTCAGTTCATCACCGGCGCTGTAACGGGATATGTCACAGACTATGCCACGGGAATGCCGATCGCTGGCGCTGAAGTGGTTACCACGCGAGGATTCTGGGGGGAAACCGATGAGAATGGACATTATCTCATCGATGACATTCTCATCGGCGACTACAACTCGATCACTGTGCGCAAACAGGGATATAATGATTCGACTTGGGTCGGTTTTGAGGGCGTTGGATTCTCTATATTCGAAGCTGAAACCCTTAGCGTCGATCATGCGCTTCTGCACCCTGAGTTCATCAACGACGCTGAAAGCTTTGAATTCACCATGCTCGCTGATTCCACCACCTCGACGGGCTTCTTCCTCAGCAATAACGGCAACGGAACGCTCTGGTTCAATAGCCGTTTCGCAACCGTACTTGAAGAGGAACGCGACGAAGCTATGGAGAACCGCGGCCCGATCAGGACGCTTCGGCGTGACGAACCGGATGACCAGTGGGATCCCTTGCTGCGCTTTAATCTGACCGAGCAAGTTGGCAATCTGCGAATGCAATCAATCACCTATGTCAGGGATCACTGGTTTGTCGCAGGCGGGCATCAAGCCGAAGGCGAAAACCTTTTCTATGAGTTCTCCAAAGATGGCCAATACACTGGCGTCAGCTTCCCGCAGCCGGTTGGAGGACTATACGGCATTCGCGATATGGAATATTATAATGGATATGTTTACGGAACTTACGCTGATTCCTCATGGCTCGTCAAAATAGATCCTACAGATGGTACTGATTTGGGTCACTGGAGAACGCCGCGCGGCTTCAACAATCCAAGAAACATAACCATCGATCCGGCGACCGGCCACTTCTGGATGTCGGGAGTAACCTCCCGTCTATTTGAATTGGCGCTTATCGATACGGTGATCGGCGATACTGCGCAGGTCGATACACAGATGTTCGTTGAGATCCGCAGGCTAAACACCACCGATCCGAGAACCAATACCGAAATGCACGAGTACGGCATATCGTGGTTCCGCGACGATCCCGATGGATTCAACATCTATCTCCTCTCAAGCGATGAAGTCGAAAACGACAACTCTCATCCAAACATAGCACTGTTTAAGATGCATCCGGTCACGGGTGAGACACGTTTCCTCACCGATCTTCCCTTCATGGATTCGACTGCCCAAGCTCGCGGCGGGATGACGATCACGCCGAAATGGGATAATGGCGTGTATGCGCTAGCCGCGGTATTCGATCAAGATCAGCCGGTCGGCGACAATGTAGGCGTATTCGAACTCGCCCCGAATTCAAGCTGGATCGATTACAGCCCGCGCTTAGATACGCTCATCGCAGGCGAGCAAATACCCATCGAGATTAACATTGCCAGCGCCGATCTTGACACTGGCAAATATCAAGTAGTGCTGGAATTCCGTCACAATGCAGGAGATGGCATGACGCGCATTCCGGTTCAGCTTGACGTGGTGACCGTACTCCCAATCAACGATCTCGAGGAGTCGGTTTTAATCCCGCTTGAGTACTCACTTGCGCCGATCTGGCCCAATCCCTTCAACTCGAGGGCGTCGATCGCCTATTCATTGAAGAACTCGGGGAAAGTCAGGCTGGAAGTGTTCGATGCGAACGGCAGACTCGTCTCGACGTTGGTGAAGGGTGAACAGTCGGCTGGTCGATACCGGGTTGTCTTCGACGGCGAAGGGTTGTCCGCCGGACTCTATTTCTATCGTCTGAAATCCGGTAACTTCAGCACATCTCAGAAAATGTTGCTCCTCAAGTAAGGTTTCTTGGATACTATGAAAGGGGGGCGGATTCCTTTCCGCCCCCCTTTGCTATTATTACTGGAGGCAGATCATAATTGCTGTCGAGCTGTCATTGGAACATGAAAATGGGTATCGGAGGCGCCGACCTCCGTGTCGGTTAACAGAATAGAACCTGTTGTGAATACTACCGACACGGAGGTCGGTGCTACCAACACGTCTATTTTCTTGGGAATGACGCGCCAGATAGACTTTAACTGACCTGATTAACAAACTGCACTGCCTGAGTTCAAAACGAGACAGTCTGACCGTTTGAACAGATAATCTCGCGATTTCCGTCGATGCAGTTGATATTTCCCTTTGTAAATCGTAATTTACATAGATAATTGATTCAAGAATTGAGTTTACAGCAATGACGACCGTTAACAACCGCAAGCTTTCACCGCTGCCGCAAGCAAACTTCGGCCTCCGCCCCGAAACCAAAGACCGGGATGGAATAGCTTCGATTTATAAATGGGATCCGAACCACATCTATCCTTCCTGGGAAGCATGGCAAAAGGATCTCGAGCAGATCCCCGTACTGGTAGGTAAAGTCATCGCTCTGAAGGGTCGTTTAGCCGAAGGGTCTGCCGTACTGGCTGAGCTGTACGAACTCTCGGACACGATCGGGATGACCTTTTCCAAGCTTGGTTGCTACTCGCATCTCTACTTCGATTCCGACCAGCGCGACAATCAGGTGAACGCCTATCGTCAGCAAGTTTCCATTGCAGGAGCAAAACTAAGCTCCGAACTCTCATGGATCACTCCTGAACTGCTGAGTATCAAGCAGGAAACAATCGAGAAGTGGCTGAACGAGGATCCGAGGCTTGAACCGCATCGGTTCGGCCTCATGGAAACTTTCCGGTTACAAAAGCATATCCTGGACGAGGCGGGCGAGAAACTGCTTTCCTATGCCTCTCAGATCAAACAGATTCCCGGCAACGCCTATGAAATGCTAACCACGGCTGATGCTCAATGGCCTGAAGTAGAGCTTTCGACTGGCCTGACGAGAATTACTGAACCCACATACTCAGAGATTCTTAACACCAACCGCAATCAAGAAGACCGTCGAAAAGCCTTCCAAGCGGTGATGGGCGTTTATAAAGCTTCGATTAACACCTACGCGACACTCTATGACGGAGTCTGCCAGCGTGATTGGTGCAACACGCAATCGCGCAAGTATGAGAGTTCACTGCATCGCGCGCTCGAAGGCGATAATATCCCAATAGCGCTCTACTCAAATCTCATCGAAGTCACGCGAAGCGGTGTGGGATCAGTTCAACGTTACCATCGGCTGCGCAAGAGAGCGTTAAAGCTCGAATCATACGATCTATATGACGGCGCGATTCCCTTAATCGACTACAAGAAACGGTATCCGTTCGATGCGGTACAGCAGATCGTCTCTAAGGCAGTAGCTCCTCTTGGCGAAGAATATGTCGCACTACTGAAGAAGGCGTTTGGCAGCGGTTGGATCGACGTCTATGAGAACGAAGGCAAGCGCACCGGCGCTTATTCAATGGGAGTCTATGGCGTCCATCCTTACATGCTGCTCAACTACAACGACACTCTCGATTATGTCTTCACCGTCGCCCACGAGATGGGGCATACTCTGCACACCTTGTACTCGCACGAGTCGCAGCCATTCGCTACTGCTCACTATACGATCTTTGTGGCTGAAGTTGCTTCGACGATGAATGAGGCGTTGCTGCTTGAATATCTGGTAAATCAAGCCGACGATCCTGCAGAGCGCATTGTTCTTCTGGAACGTGCAATTGACCAGGCGCTCGGTACCTACTTCGCGCAAGTCAGATTTGCAGAATACGAGTGGGAAGCGCATAAGCTCGTAGAGGCTGGTAAACCGATCACCGCTCAGACTCTCGACGGGATTACCCGTCAACAACTGGAGGAGACTTACGGCAATTGCGCCTCACTCGACCCACTCTACTCGCACGTCTGGGCGCGGATTCCCCATTTCTTCCGCACACCCTTCTATGTTTATCAATACGCTACCAGCTTTGCTGCTTCCGCCAAGCTCTCGCTCGATATTATCCCTAAGCCGAACGAGAGCGAATTGCAACGCAAAAGCCGCGAAGCGGCAGTTGAACGATTCTTGACGCTGCTTCGTTCGGGAGGCAACGACCATCCCATCGAACAACTAAAGAAGGCTGGCGTTGACCTGACCGCTCCAGAAACCATACAATCGGTTCTAGACTTGTTTGATAAGCGCGTGTCCCAGCTTGAAGAGACTCTAATCGCCAGCGGAAGGTTATAGATCTGGCTGGAGCTAACCACCCTTTGCGAGCGCTAATCGTTGTAGTCGCAATCGTTCTCTTTGCGCCGCCCGCTCCCGCTCAGACAATGATTAATGTAAATCAAGTTGGCTATCTGCCGGATGATGTTAAAACAGCCGTCATCGCAAGCCAACAGAAGCTCGATACAAATTCATTCAGGATCGCACGAAGCGACGGAGAGGTGGTATTTACCGGGGAATTATCAGAAGACGCCGGTGAGTACCTCGCTTTCAAACACCACTATCTCGCCCACTTCAGTAAACTGAAGCGAACCGGCGAGTATCGCATCGAAGTAAATCTTGTGCAATCTCCGCCTTTCTCGATCGGGAAAGCACTCTACGCGGGAGCTCCAGATTCACTTTTAAGGTTCTTCCGAATTCAGCGCTGCGGCGAGAATGACGCTCTCTTGCACTCTGACTGCCATACTTATGATGTGAACGAAGTAATGTCGGTCAATGGCATTTCGACTGCAAAGCTCGATCTGACCAGCGGTTGGCACGATGCTGGCGATTACATCAAGTTTAACAATACTACCGCCTACTCAAGCTACCTCTTGCTCCTTACTGCGGAGCTGTTTCCCTCACGACACTCCCAGATGCATCGAGAAGCCCGGATTGGACTCGAATGGTTGTTGAAGATGCATCCGACTCCCGACAGACTCCTGAGCCAGGTTCAAGGCATTGTGGATCATAAGGTTGGCTGGAGAATGCCGGAAAATGATCCTTTGGAAAAGCAACGCGTCGCCTATGAATATCCCTCGCAAGCACAGGCAGGAATGGCTGCCGCCGCACTCGCATCAGGAGCGAAAGCCTTCAAGCGAGGCGATAGCGACTTTTCAGAGCGTTGTTTAAAAGCGTCTGAAGAGCTATATGCCTTAGCCCTCTCAGGCCGACTCCCGGCAATCGCTACTCCACCGGATTCTCATTATTTTGATCGCGAAGCGCGAGATAACATAGCGCTCGCCGCTGCTGAGCTGTATGCAGTGACGCAGCGTGAGGAATACCTCGATACAGCTAAAGCGATTCTGACAGTTATCGGGGCAGGCGGATGGGTTTCGTGGGGAGATGTTGAGGGATTTGCCTGCTATCGGGCTGGACAGTTCTGGGCCCAAGGAGCGGATAAGCTGCAGGCGACGCTTGAACGCTATGAAGCGATCGCTGTCAGGAACCCTTATTCATATCCTGCTGGATCGTACCCTTGGGGTTCACTCGCGCTGCAAACGGGCGTGGCAGACTTAGCGATTCTTTACCACAAACTGACAGGAAGTAAACGATTCGATGCGTTGGCTGCCCGTCAAAGGGATTTTCTGCTCGGAGCTAATCCTTTCGGCGTCAGTCTCGTCTCGAACATGGGGACCGACTGGCCGCGACGCTTTCACCATCAAATCTCGTCACTCAAGGGAGTTCAACTCCCCGGGGGTGTTGCGGGCGGTTTAATTGACCGCAAATCATTCGAAGAATCGGGTATTCGTCTGGAAGCTCCCGACCGGTTCTCTGCACTGCAGAGCGATGCGGCTGTCTTCCATGATGACCGAATGGATTTTCTTTGCAACGAACCGACTATCTCAGGAGTAGCGCAAGCAATTCTTCTACTCGCATACTTTGGTGATTAGAACTCCGATTGTTCGCTAACAATCTTCGCCCGAGAGAAAGATAGTTATGTGATAGCCGTCAACTCGATAGTGCAGAATCAGTAATTTACTTATATTATCGGTGTGGACTATAAGGTAATAGACTGCTCCGCTTGACTGCGAACCATACTTTTAACAAACGATCCTTATTCAGGACCCCAAATTGAGCGCTCTTCGCATCCTCGTCGTAGATGACGAAAAAGACTTCCTCGATCTGGTTGTTAGGTCGTTACAGATCCTTGGTCATGAAACAGCTTCGGCATTGGATGGCCCCACTGCGGTTGAACTCTGTCAAACCTTTCTTCCGCATGTCATCCTGCTCGATGTTATGATGCCCGAAGTGAACGGGATCGAGACCTTGCGCCTTATCCGCAAATTCGACCGCGACGTCAAGGTCGTGATGATAAGCGGAATGCATGACCTCCAAGCCGCCAAGGAAGCGATCAATCTTGGAGCCAGCGACTACGTGACCAAACCGTTCGACCTTAAACAGCTTGATGTGTATATCCGGGGCATTGTAGGCGCTCAAGCATAATTTCTGCTTCGTTGTTCATAGATTTTCTTACCCGCGTAGGATATCCGTTTCGCTTGTCCACTATTATGCAGTCAACCGGGACGGTCAATCCACGCGACCGGCGTTAGATCACGAGTAAAACTCTCGAAATATGCTATAAAAAGGGGCGCCTCATTGGCGCCCCTTTTTTCTTGTTCCAGATACAGGTATCTATTTCTCCTCAAGCGCCGCCTGTTGATCCAACTCCGCCTGAACATCTTCCATCAATGGACAGATGGTCGATGCGCTGAAATCGAACTTTGCCCCCGCAGTCTTGAAGAGTTCGGGCAGCGTAACCGAAGCGCCGAGGCTAAGCCCCGCGAGATAGGCGTCCACAGCCTTCTTGACGCCCGACTTTGAATTCCGCCAAATCTGCAACGCGCCAAGTTGTGCGATGCCATACTCGATGTAGTAGAATGGGTACTCGAAGATATGAAGTTGCGCGTGCCAGCGATATCGAAGCGCTTCCTCCCAATCCGTGAAATCAACGCCCGGCATAAACCGGTTCATCAAGCTGATCCAGTAGTCTCCGCGTTCTTTGCGAGCATGTCCTGGATGAGTGTAAATCCAGTGCTGGAAGGCGTCCACAGTGGCAATCCACGCGAGCAGCCCAATTGCGCCTTGGAAATGGTCATATCGAGCCCGGGCAGCCTTAGGCGTAGGATAGAACGCTTCGAGATGGGGTGCGCCGATATGTTCCATTGTCATGGAAGCAACTTCGGCAAATTCCATCGGCGAACTGCGATATCCGAGCAACGGTTCATGAACAGTCGAAAGCGAATGGAAAGCGTGGCCGCCTTCGTGGAGTAACGTGAAAACATCTCCGTTCAGCCCGACCGCGTTCATAAAAATGAACGGCAGCCGAATTTCTGAAAGACTGGTCTGGTAACCGCCGGGCGCCTTGCCTTTACGGCTGGCAAGGTCGAGTAGTCCGTTCTTAATCAGAACGTCGAAGTGGTTCACGAGGCGTTCATCTACCTTACTGAATATCTCGCGACAACCGTACACGAGTTGCTCAACGGTCTCAAACGGTTTGAGCGGATCGCGCCCGTAACGATCGCAAGCGCCATCCCAGGGACGAACGGAGTTGATCCCGAGAGCCTTGCGTCGCTCCTCGAGGTTTTTCAGATTGACCGGAACAACAAACTCCTCAACAGCCTTGTGGAAAGCTTCGCACTCGGCCGGCGTATAGTCGAAACGATCGAAGCGACGGAACTGATAAGCCCGGAAATCGCTGAATCCGGCATTGAGAGCGATCTGATGGCGTAACTTCAGCATCTGATCGAAGATGTCTTCGAGCTGTTCCGTAATGGCGAGACGTTTCCGTGTTGCAGCTTCCCAAGCCTCCTGACGAGTTGCGCGATCTCTTTCGATCTGGAAAACGCCCATCTGTTGCATCGTCCGCTCTTCGCCCCGGAACTGTACCGTCATCGCTCCCTGAAGCTTTTGATATTGCTGGGAAAGCTTATCCAACTCAGTTTCAAGTGGAATGTTTTCCTCGCGGAACAGTTCAAGCTGATTTCGAGTCGATCGAAGCATAACGCCGTAACGCTTTTGATCAAGCTGGGCGGTAAAGGGCGATTCGATCAGTTTTTTATCAAGCTGGTTGGATAACGGCTTTAGGCGAGGCATGATCTCTTCGACAAACTGAAGATATGCTTTCTCTGCCGCCTCATCATCGGTGGCGCAAGTCATGGCCACATAGCGGCGCGAGCCTTCTTCCTCGATCACAGCGCCGATTTCCGCATTTTTCAGAAGCCAATCTTCAACCGCCTTAACACTGTTAAGCTCAGTTGCCAGCAATTGATGGAAAAGTGGCTCGATCTGGTTCCAGTCTGAAAGGTTGATATCCACAGGAACAAAGGTTCGCGGATACTTCTCAGACGGTCGTTTTAATTCGACAACCCGGTTGACAATTGGATCACTCACGCTAACTCCTCAGTGAAGGAAAATCGTTGTATGTAAAGACGACTTGTAGTTTGGCTCGAAAGCAATATCAAGCTGGTCGCGTAGTTCATCCATTTTGGTTGACTTGTTTCAACCGACAAGCGAGGATGCTTATCCTAAGCGGTCTCGCAAAAACTTCTTAAACGGCTATAAAATCGAGAAAGTAGTATTTGAGAGAGTATTAGCTCGTTATGACTCATGGAGGGCGGGCATTCTTGACCGCCCTAATGTCAAATTGTGCTTAATCTCAGGGCGATCAAGAATGCCCGCCCTCCATGAGTCTCAATCGCTAGTCGGTAGGACGGTTTAAATCCGTCCTACCGGCCTTCATACGTTTAGACTCGCGAAATGGGCGATTGGTTACCTACGATCCAGATTATATCGCCTGATAGCGATATGGGTAGTAATGTGGCTTCCACATCGCATTGGAGATGAGGAACTCCAGCCGTTCATCCGACACCTGCACGCCAATGCCGTCCTCACGCGCCTGCTTGGCTACCGCAAGGGCAACGCGTTTCGATACGCCGCGAATATCCGATAGCCGTGGGAGCAATTGCCCTTTAGCCACATCCGAAGGATCCACCATTCCAGAGAGGGCAACACTTGCTGCATGGAACATCCTGCTTGTGACCCGTGACGCCTGACAGACGATAGATCCTAAACCGACTCCCGGGAAGATGTAGAGATTATTGCACTGTGAGACCTGCAGTTCTCCGCCTTCTTCGAAGTGAACCGGTGGGAAGGGACTACCGAACGCCATTAATGCTCGCTTGCCAATGGTCTTGGCGACTGCTTCCGGTGTCGTTTCGCTGCGGGATGTCGGATTGGAGAGTGAGAAAACCAACGGTCGCTTGGAGTTTTTACCAAGTTGAACCAGTATCTTCTCGTCGAAAGCTCCCGGCTTGGCAGAGACTCCGATTAGAGTAGTGATTTTGGCGTGTTCGACGACTTCCGAGAGATTTGGCGGACGATCATGCGAAATCGGCCAGCTCTGGATCAAGCCCTTCGGTTGAAGGAATCGAACCTGCTGAGGTTCTACGTTCATTCCTTCCATCAGCAAACCTTGTATATCGACGGCGAAAATCCGCTGGCGCGCTTCTTCGACCGGGATGTGCTCCTCTTCAACCATCATCGTCACAATCGCGTTGGCGACTCCGCTGCCAGCTTGACCAAAACCGAGAATTCCAATTCGCTCCTCTGAAATCGGACGACCAGTCGCACTGGTCGCAGTTTTTAGAGCAGCCACTGCGACTGCGCCGGTGCCTTGGATATCGTCATCGAAAGAGGGAACGCGATTCTGGTAGCGGTCAAGCAAAGTGAAGGCGTGATCCTTGCCGAAATCCTCCCACTGTATCAAACAGCGAGGGAATGTTCGACGGACGCCTTGAACAAAGCGCTCGATCACTTCCCAATAGGCTTCGCCCTCAAGACGGGGACGGCTGATGCCAAGATAGAGTGGATCAGCGAGTAATCGCTCATTGTTTGTGCCAACGTCGATCTGAACGGCAAGCGTCGAAGCAGGATGGATACCTGCTGCAGCGACATAGAGCGAGATCTTGCCAATCGGAATCCCCATTCCATCCACGCCCAAGTCGCCGTATCCGAGAATTCTTTCGCCGTCGGTGACCACAATCAAGGAGATATCAGGCAAACCGACATTCTGAAGCATTTTCTCGGTCGCGACGACGTTTTTCGGCGTCACAAACAGTCCACGATAGCGCCGGAAAATGTGCGACAATTTAAGGCAGGCAAGACCGACCGTCGGCGTATAGACAATTGGCAGCATCTCTTCCAGATGCTGTTCCAAAAGCGAATAGAACAACGTCTCGTTTCTATCGAGCAACCCCATCAGGGTGATGTAGCGCTCAAGGTCAGTACTCTTCATCTGGAAGTTCGAGTACGCGCGAGCGAGCTGCTCTTCAAGCTTGCCAACACGGTCAGCGAGAAGTCCGGTCAATTCAAACTCAGCGCGCTCTTCGCGCGGGAAACAGCTCCCTTTATTCAGAAGCGGATCCTGCATCAGAGAATAACCGCGCAGGGGAACAGCGTAATAGATTTCTTGAGTCAGCGGGTCAACCCGCATGTCAAAGCGTTTCATTTAGAAAAAACTCCCAATTCAGATACCCCGCCCCCCGGTGTGATTTGGACAGAGTGGCTATATAACCAAACAGGCGGCGCCGTTTCGGCGTCGCCTGTTTGAATCGATTTCTGTATGCAGGCGCGACGCTCGGTCAGCCTTCAGCCTGCAAGCAATCGTGAGCGAGAGACGGGACTTGAACCCGCGACCTTCACGTTGGCAACGTGATACTCTACCACTGAGTTACTCTCGCTTATCAGATCCTGTGGGATGGCTCGATCCCTCTGTTTCCGCCAGTCTTTCGCGTAAGCGATTGACTATTTTCTTTCGTCTGGAGCGACTTGATCGGTATTGCTTGCGGGCAAGCCAGACCGACCAGAGAAGAGCTGCAATTAAAAATACTGTTAGAACGATTTGCACACAACCCTCAGAGGTTTAACGACCGTTTGAGGGAAGACAGATTGAGATCATCATCCGGTTCAGCCGAAAAGTGGAGCATAGCGGGGTCGAACCGCTGACCTCTTGAATGCCATTCAAGCGCTCTCCCAACTGAGCTAATGCCCCGTACAGCCTGGAGAAGCGCAACGCCTTCGCCACCCGGCCTGCTTGACGACTAATATAACATTCGCCCTGACGACTGTCAAGCGAAACTACGAGACTCGGACGCTTCTCGCCGATAAGCGAATCGGAGTACGTGAAAACTCCGCCGCGTTGAAACATTAGGGCCGGATCAGATGGAGTCCGTAAACTCCCTCCGGTCCGGCCCTGCCTCAATCCTGCCAAAGTCTGCCAGCCTTTCTTTGCAGCTCAGCAAAGAAGGGCTGGCGTCTAACAATTTCCCTTATCGCAGCAGCACCAAGCGTTCCATTTTGACGCCCTGCGGGGTGATGAGACGGCAGAAGTAAACGCCCGTCGTGACCTTCGATCCTGCATTGTTGGAGCCATCCCAACTGACTTCATATCGACCCGCATTCATCGGAGTCGAAGCGAGTGTCCGGATGGTGCGGCCCAGTTGATCGTGGATCGTGAGGATTACCATTCCTGCCTTTGGCAGCGAGTAGCCTATCGTCACCCGATCGTTGAACGGATTCGGATAGACCGGGCCAAGCGCTATTTCGGTCGGAATCATGTCGGGATCTTCTTCCACGCTCAGAGGCGGTACGATCAGAGTGAACGTCCTTGTGCTTCTAACGGAATCGATCCCGTCGTGAGCGTACACCCACCAAAGGATTACCGTATTGGCATTCGGATTGACTCCAACCAAATCTTCACGCGAGATGTTACGAACCGTGTTGCGCATACGCGGGTAGTAGTGACGCTGACCGTTGAAGAAGGTGACCATCGAGTAAGTGACTGTCGAATCTTCAACTACGTCGCGCGACGTTTCCCATTCAAACCGGACGGCTGGCGTGGATTGAACGAACGCGCTATCCCTCGGCGATGTGAGCGCGAAGGCGCTGGGCAGATCGTTCACCGAACGAACCGCGATGTTCACGGTGTCGATGACGCTGCCGCCGCGACCGTCAGACGCCCGGACGATTGCTCGGGTGTTCCCATTCCAGTTCAGTTGCGGTTGCACGAAGAACCGTCCCTGAACATCCACGCGGTAGTTCAATCCGGTCGGCTGTTGAACCAGATCGTATTGTAGGCCGTCGCCGTCAGGATCAGTGAAGACTTGACCCAAGACGACGATCTGTCGTTCAGCGTCATCCTCATTGAACTGCATATCAGCGATCGGATTAGCAATTATCGGCGCCCGGTTGGTCTGGCCGATTGCGATCGGAACCGTGATGCGCGCAGTCATACCGGCGCGGTCGCGAACCGCAAAGACCGGGTTGTAGGCCCCGCCGTCGTTGAAGCCGGTCTGCCATGTGAAAGTACCGGTCAGACCATCAACCGCGAAGGATGCACCGCGCGCCCGAAGCCCGGCGTCGTTGTCGAAACCAAGCGTCAGTTGATCGGCCGGCATGTTCAGGTCGAAGTCATCGGCGGTCAAGTCGAAGGTTACGACCTCACTCTCACGAGCGTTCTGCTGCCCCGGATTGTTGACCCAGTACGGAGCATCGTTGACCGGGGTGATCGTAAGCAGGAACTCATCCTCAACCGTTGCGTCGCGCCGCGGAACCGAATTGAGATCTGAATTTGGCTGGAAGAGATCCGCGCCGAATCCAAATACATTATCCTGCTCGCCGAGACTGCGAATCTGACGCACCGGACCAAGATCCTTGGCAACCGCCCTGTCGTTTAACGACCGAACGCCGCGAACAACCATCGCCAAACGCCCACCGTTATTATCGTCGGCAGTAACGGTGATCGTGATATCAGCGCCATTAAAGTGATCCGGCGCGGTTACTGTCAGGCGGTCGTTCACTATGTCTGCGGTCAGAGGATCCGGCGCGTCAACCGAGAAGGTCAATCCATCGTTATCGTCATCTGCGAAGACTTCGTTGAGATCGGCGATGAACCACGGACGACCAACGTCTTCCGTTACTGTCAGATCAGGAATGCCTCTGACAATGTATGGAGGATCATTGAGCCCTTGTACATGGATAGCGAGTACCAACTGGACTGACTCGCCGCTGCGATCGGTCGCCGTAATCGGATAATCGATGTCGCCATTCCAGTTGTCACGAGTCGGAATAACAACCAGATGTGTCCGGTCATTTGAGTAAGCGACTCTTAGCGGCGCGCCGTTCGGAGCCTGCAGATCCAGAGTCAACTGATCGCCAGCGTCCACGTCAGTGAACATTTCCGCGATGCTGATCGGCAATTCGGTTTCAACATCCTCTTCCATATTGACAGGATAGGGACGTTGCTGCACGAGGATGCGCGGGGCGTCATTGATTGGACGAATTTCGACGGTGATCTCGCGATCCAGCGCTGCGTCGCGTTCGACCAGCGGCGTCCCATGCCAGTTGAAAGCATTAGCTGCTCTGAACTGGTCATCCAACCGGCGCACTTCGCGGCGCGGACCAGCGTCTCGACCGCCGTCATCGGCGCTCAGAACGAAGGATTCCGTACCGTTCCAGTCTGCCGTCGGTGTTGTCGTCAGGATATTGCCGCCTTCGACTTGAAGTCCAAGGTTGTCTCCGCCTTCAGTCGAATAGTTGATCTGGTCGCCTTCGATATCGGTGAAGACGGTATCGAGTCGTGCGATCACAAACCTGCCCGCGTCTTCATTGCGAACAACACGCTCTGGCAGCGTGCCCGCCATCCTCGGAGCGTCGTTCACAGGCAGAACGCGAACTTGGAATCGCGATTCCGCTGTTGAACCAGCGTGATCGTTGGCGGTGATCGTTACTGCAACGTCGCCATAGAAGTCCGGCGTCAAGTAGAGCGTCGGGATGTGCGTATCGCGAGCGACTTCAACACTGATGACGTTTGGCCTGTCGTAAGCGATTTCGTAACCAAGTTCCTGACCGTCAGGATCGGAGAAGATCTCATCGAGGTCGGTCAACTGGGTAGGCGCGGCGTCTTCATCGACAACCACACTCTGCATTTCTGCGATAACCTGAATCGATTGGTTAACGCGGATAATTGAGAGGTGGAAGAGGGTTGAATCAGCCGCTCCGGCCTGGTCAATCGCTGCAACTGTGATCAGGTGATTCCCTCGCATCTGGTCTGTCGGCGTAAAGAGGATCAGACCGTCGGCGCTGATCTGGAACAGGTCGCTGTTATCCGCGAAGTGAATCTGGTCGCCCGAATCGACGTCGCTTGCCGTGACCTGAATCCTGAATTCTTGATTCACGTAAGCGGTAGTGTCGCCAATCGCGGCAATCATCGGAGGATCATTCACGGCTCTTACAGTCACGAATGCTGTATCCGACGCTCTGAGGCCGCCCGCGTCAACCGCCTCTAAGGCGAGAGTCAGGCGGCCGAACCAGTTTTCTTCAGAACGAATTCTGAGGAATCCGAATTCGTCAACCAACGCTTCGGCGTGCTCGCCGTTCTCGATTAGGTTTGCTGTCAATCGCAGATCGGCCCAACGAGAATCAGGATCGGATACGATTCCACTTCTCAGGTAAACGCTGAAGTCGGCGTCTTCATTGAAGCTCGTATCGGGCATAGTTACGGTTGGCGGATCGCCGATAACTGTCACAAACTGCCACCTGAAGGTTCGAGCGTTCGCGGGAATCGAACGGTCGCGCGCCGTGGCGCGAGTCTCGACAATCTCGTTATCGCTGAACTCCAAAGCTTCAACGTTCGCGGTCAACCAGTACCCACCGTCTGCCTGTTCGGTCGAAAGCTGGACGGCCTGACCGCGGACCGTCATCCGGAAGGAATTTGGATCAACGCCGGTTACAGCGTCGGTTACGAATACGCGAACCTGATCCAGCAATCCAGCTTCAATTGAGGCGTTATTTGCTGGCGTTGCGCTGGAGAATACCGGCGGCAACGCATCACGAACCAGCATCTGCGATTCACTCAACTGGCTTTCAATTCCAGCTTCGTTGAGTGTGCTGAGTTGGATCATCGATGTATCCGGCAATGCGTTGTCAGTGTATTCGATGCCAAACTGGTCAGCGTTACGAATCGCCTGCTGAGCAATCGCCTGGCCGTTGCGATAGAGGGAGACTGTCGTTCCCTGCCTGCCGACGCCGCTGATCGAGATGCGGTTGATGGAGGTGTACGGCTGCAACGTGAACTCCGGCGGATTTACATCCACAAGGTCGATGTTGAAGTCGTACGCGGAGACAGCCTCGTTTCCGGCCAGGTCAAGCACCGTTAGAGTAGCCTGATGGTCGCCGGATTCGAGTTCTACTGCGGATGTTGCTGTTACCAGTCCGTTTTCTGCATTGTAGGAAGCTTCCAATGCGCTTCCGTCAATCGTCAAGCTGACGCTCTCAGGATTAATCCCTGAACCCTGGTCGAGAACAGTCGCTGTCAGGGTTGGAGTTGCATCTGCAATGAACCGTCCGCCTTCGACAGCGAAATCCTCAATGACAGGCCGACCGAGATCGAAGAAGATCTCTATCGCTTCGCTGTATTCGGATTCGTTACCGCCAGCGTCCAGCACGGTCGCTTCGATGATATTCCTGCCTTCCGCGAGATCAATCGAGGGGACGCTGAAGGCGGCGTCATAGTTTGCATCGATTGTGACGATTGCCTGGCCATTCCGGTAGATTCTCACCTGAGGAGCCCGTTCAAAGCCTTGGTAATCCTCTGGAAGGTCGCCTTGTGCGCGACCCGAAATGGCTACCTGTGAGACATTGAGATAGGCTCGTTCAGGTTGATCGAGAACCGGAACGTCGGGTTGCTGGGCGTCATAGAACCAATGAGCTTCCCCTTCTGCCGGGTTGCCTTCCTGGTCCATACCGAACGCTTCGACGAAGTTGATTCCTTCTTCAAGGTTCGGAACTTCCGCTGGCATACGCTGAGCGCCGTTCGGCCACTTCATGACCGGCATCAGAACTCGCCCATCCTGTTCGGTCAGCACGCCGTCGATCATTCTATACAGAACGCCGTTGATCCGAACTGATGTCGAATCGTGAGCTACTCCGGCGTCATTGTCGCCAATCACGAAGGAGATAGTATCGACAGCCGCGCCTTCCTGATCCATACGGTGAGGCCCGCCGCCTGCGCCAGCCCGACGCGGTCCCATACCTGCGCCAACCACCGCTGAATCGGGTGGATTGAAGTTTTCAATAAACGGCCCGATCAGATCCTGAATATCGCCAATATAGAACTGCCCGCCAGCCTGAAGCGCGTTCCCTGCAAAGTCGGGAACAACAACCGCGAGGTTGTGCAAGCCTTCTTCAAGAGGTTCATCGTTGGCGAAGTCATGCGTGATCGACCCGCTCACTCTATCCACTGTGAACTCGATACCTGCGCCATCCAGAACGATCTGGATGTTATCCCAATCGATGCCGGATGAAGGCGCCGGATCAGCGAGCGGAACAGTGAAGACCGGGTTGCGGTTCGCGAGTGAATCGATGAAGTCGTCGAACAGGTTCTGCAGATCGTCTGAGACAAACGGCGGACGGCTGTCAACGAAGAAGTCGAAGTCATACTGCGGATCAGGCGCGTTACCGAGCCAGTCAACCGCATTGACCGTCACGTCGTGAGGACCTTCAGCCAGCGCCTCTGCTGGTGTGTATGAAAGGACGCCTGATTCGAAGCTGAAGTCGACGACCGGATCGCCGTCGATCGTCAGATCGACGCCTTCCGTAGTATCGACGCCGACGCCCGCATCCACTACGTCCGCTAAGATGTCCGGAGTGTTGTCGTTGGTGAGTTCCGGCGGCGAAGTCAGATCAACTGCCGGGGGTTCGCGATCCATATAGATCGCGATCTCTGCCGGAGTAGCAACATTACCAACGGCGTCTGTTCCGGTCACTTGGAAGTTATTCCAACCGGCTGATAGCTCGACCGCTCCAAAGCGGAACCGACCGCGGATGCTCGCTTGAGATTCGCTGATCACTTCCTCGTTCTGAACCAACTGAACCCGTAGCAACGCTTCAGACGAACCGGCAAGGTTCACGAGATCCTGAAGCGTGTATTCCGGTTGAGCGTCCAAAGTGATGACGCCCGCCGTGCTGTTCACGGTGAACCGAACCGGCACATCGGACGGATTATTGCCGAGGTCTTCAGCGCGAATCAGGAAACTGTGAATTCCTTCAGTGAGTTCATTCTCCGGAGTCCAAGCAAACTCGCCAGTCTCCTCGTTAAAGCTGAAGTTCTCGATGGCGGCGTCATCGAAGTAGAAGTTGATGTCGCCAACCGCCGATTCATTATCCACGATATTGGCGCTGACTGTCGGACGATTGGACTGAACTACCTGACCGTCAGACGGCTCGACGGAAGAAATGACCGGCGGGTTGTTATCGTCGAATACCGCCGCGAGAATGATGCTCTCTTCGTCGTGACCGCCCGCAGGGCCGTCAACCTTGATCCGAACATTCGGATAGACGCCGCGGTCTTCGAAGAGTGGCGTCCAGAACAGCCTTGCTTCTCCATGACCGATGTTAATAATAGACGCCCGCGGCGGCAGATTGTCAGCCGAATACTGCAGCCGGTCGTGGTCTTGAGGATCGGGATCGGTAGAGGTAAGCAAGAGGTCGAGAGTATCTCCGACGTTCACTTCGCGGTTGCCAATGAAATCGAGGAACGGCGGCTGCAATACGTTCGTCACGGTGATATCGAGACTCAGAACAGCTCGCAGGTCGCCGTCGAAAGCGATAATCTGCGGAGCGTATCTACCGGCTGAAGTCAGACTGGTCTCCCAATAGAAGAGGCCCCGTCCCGCACCCTGATCGGTGAATGTGGCGCCCTCAGGAGTGTTAGTTGCTGTTAGCTGCAAGTTGTCGCCGTCCGCGTCAGTCGCTCTTATGTTGACGACTATTCGCTCAAGTTCCGCGACAGTGATCGGAGCCACTGCAGCAATCTGCGGTCTCTGGTTCACGTTACGGACTGTAATCGTAATCGTCTCGCTAACCGATTGCGCCGGTTGGCCGAGGTCGGTGGCGCGGAAAGTGACATTCGGATACTCGCCCGCCTGATTGAAGGTCGGCGTCCAACGGAAGACTGCGCTGTCGAGCTGTGCTCCGTTCGGCAAATTCTCCGCTGAGAAGACTATCCGATCTCCATCGGGATCGGCGGCGCGGAGTAATTGTGCGAAGTTCTGGCCCTCGTTGATTACCAGATCACCGATGCGTTCCAAGGTCGGAGGACGGTTCACGTTCACCACGCGGATTGCCACATCGGTTACCGAACGCTGCCAGCCGTCGAACGCTGCAAAGCGAGCGGTGTAGTTTCCTGCCTGATTGAACTCCGGTCTCCAACTGAAACGACCGGTTCCGTCTCCGTTATCGGTGAACTGAGCGTTGTTCGGGATATTTAGTCCGATCAACATAAGGCTGAGCGGATCGTTGTCAGCGTCCACAGCCGTAACGTCGAAGGTTATCTGTTCGCCTTCATTGACCTGAGCTGCATCGATTTGACGCCAGTTCGGCGCTGACTCTTCAGCAGCGGCGGCAAGCGTTACAACGGTACGACCGCCGTTTTCGAACCGCGTCGGACCTTCGATGATAGTGCTGCGAGCGAACACCTCGCGAGCTTCCGCGGCGATCCAGAGACGGAAGTATAGCTGCGTCCCCACTGCATAACCTTCGATCACCTGCGGCGTCTCGGGATTATCGCCGTAAGCAATGAACTGGTAAGGTCCATCGCCCTGAACTAATCCCTCACCGGCAACGATATTACGGCGTGTGACCGCCGCAATCTCATCTCCGTCCGAAAGCGTGTCCCCGAAGTAATCCACCTCATTCACAATGATCGTGTGTTGAACAGCGGTTTCAATCGGGTTGTAATGACGACGACGGGTGGTCAGATTGACGGCTGAGAAACCGCCATCCTGCCAGCTATTCTCGCCTTCGACATAGTTGGCGATTGCCAGAACTTCCTGCTGAGCAGCCCCATCCCAGAGATGGAACTTAAACCGCTGACCGGCACGGAATCCATCGACGGCGCCGGTATTGGGATCATCGCCCCAGGCGAACACGTCCCATGGCCCTTCTTCGTGAACCAGGAACGAACCAGCGACAAGATCGTTCTCGGTGAGAACGCCAATTTCGTCGCCATTGCTGAGCGGATCGCCTTCGATATCCGCCTGAACTACGCGGATGGTGTGGTGCGTCGGTGTGAGCGCATAGCGGAAGTGACCCATTTCGACGCCGTAACCGGTAAGGTCGGACGCTCCGCTCGTAAAGGCGTTAGCTACGGTCATTCTGGCAGCGTATGCGCCGTGTCGGTTCGGAGTGAAGGTCACTTGGATATCGCGCGATTGCCCCGGATCGACATTGAAGGCGCCGTCAATATCAGAAGTGAATCCTTCACCTTCAAATGCAATGTTCAGTCCTTCGGCGGGCATGCTGCCGACAGAGGAAACGCGAACTGTCCCTTGAGCAGACTGACCAAGCCTTGCAGCGCCGACGTCGAGTGTCGCCGGTGTGACAGTGATCTGAGGCGCGATGAAGAGTTCGAAGATTGAGAAGCCTTCCAACCGCCAAGTCTGGTCGCCTGCGACATAGTTCGCAAAGGCGCCGTACTCGCGACCTGCGCTGCGATCATAGTAAATGAAGGTAAAGCCTTCTTCAGCGCGGAATCCTTCGATCTCTTCGGTATTCGGATCGTCGCCCCAAACTGTAAATGTCCAAGGCGCTTCCTCTTCGCCAAAGCGATAGGCGCCCGCAACCAGACCAGCCGGGGTTAATACTGAGATTTCATCAAGCGGATCGGGATCGCCGCCATCGCCGGCTGCAAACTGAATCGCATCAAGCCGGATGGTATGGCTGCGACCGGTCTCAACAAACCGGAAGTGGTCAATCGAAACCCGAACAGTGAGTTCGACATCGGTCTGATCGATGCCGTCCGTGACCGAGAAGCGGATTTCATAAGTTCCATATTCAAAGCGGTTCGGGTGCATCATGAAGACCGCATTGCCGCCTTCAGACTGAATCTCGGCCTGCGGACGAGCCGGCGGATTGCCGATGTAATCGAAACTGAATTGCAGATTTTCTTGATCGGGATCTTCGGCAGTTAAGCCGAAGGAGATATCCTCATCAACGAAACCTCTCAACTCCTCTTCGCCCGGCAGAACTGTAAATGTCGGCGGTCGGTTGACGTTCGTGACAGTAATCAGCACACGAACCGGAGTCTGGTCGCGACCGTCATCTGCAACGAAGGTCACATTGTACTGGCCTGCGTCGAAGTAGCCTGTCTGCCACGAGAACGATCCCGTGCCGTCGCCGTTATCGGTAAATTGAGCCGCTTCAGGCAAGCCGTCTCGGTCGAGACTTATAGTGATCGCCTCACCGTCGCCATCCGTTGCGGCAACGCCGAATTCGATCAAGGTCTCTTCAGCGCCTTCAACCGCCTCAGGAACATTCACCCAGACCGGCGGCTGGTTGCCGTCGCGAATGGTGATTACTACTTCGGCGACGGTCTCAAGCGTTCCGTCGCTCAACGTGAAGACCGGGCGATATTCGCCGACAGCGTCGAATCCGGGCGTCCACGTGAATTGCCCAGTTCCATCGCCGTTATCAGTAAATGCAGCGTCCTCCGGCAGGCCGTCGCGATCAAAGGCAATACTCAAAGCGTCGCCATCCGGATCGGAACCGACTGTGGTGAATACAACTTGAACGCCTTCAATCTGTTCGACATCCTGCGGAATCTCAGTCCAGACTGGAGCTTGGTTCACATTATTAATCGTGATCGGAATTTCGACGTCTGTGCTTAAAGCTCCATCTGACGCAGTGAACACCGGATGGTAAACTCCCGCATCGCTGAAGTTAGTCTGCCAGACGAATTCGCCGCTGCCGTCACGGTTATCCGTGAAGCGAGCCGCTTCCGGCAGTCCATCGCGAGTAGTGAGCGTAAGGGTTAACTGTTGTTCATCAGGATCGACAGCGCGGACCGTGAACCGAACTTCAGCTCCTTCGTCGCCAGCCACATCCGCAGGAACTTCTACCCATTCCGGGAAGCCGTTCACGTTATTGATAGTCAGACTAACAGTTGTCTCGGCAGTGCGGTCGCCATCGAACGCCGAGAAGCTCAAGTTATAGGAACCCGCATCGCGAGAATTGGTCGCCCATCGGAAGGTTCCGCTGCCATCCCCGTTATCGGTGAACTCCATCGCCTCCGGCATACCTTCCCGATTCAGACTCAGCTGAATTTGGTCGCCATCAGCGTCGATAGCTGCAATGCCGAAGGTCACTACATCGCCTTCATCAGCGGTAATCGGTTCCGGCACGTCAGTGAAGATCGGCGCACGGTTTACGTTGTTGACCGTAATAGTTACTTCGACGTCAACCGGATCGACTCCGTCGGTAATCGTAAAGATCGGAGTAAAGGCTCCGGCGTCATTAAAGGTCGGCCTCCAACTGAAGCTGGCGGAACCGTCGCCGTTATCGGTTAGACGCGCGGTTTGCGGCAATCCATTCCGATTGAGACTGAATGATACATTCTGACCGTCAGGATCGGAACCATGAATCACGAATGCCAGAGTGACATTCTCGTTGATGGCATATTCTTGCTCCAGATCAGTGAATACCGGCGCCTGGTTCGTGTTGTTGACAGTGACGTCAACTTGCGCCTGCGAAGTCAACGCTCCGTCGCTCGCGGTGAACACCGGATGATATACGCCTTCGTCGCTGAAATTGGTCGTCCAGTGGAAGGTTGCCGTCCCGTCGCCATTATCAGTGAACTCAGCCGCTTCCGGCAACCCGCCGCGATCGAAAGTAATCGCAAGGGTATCACCGTCTGGATCAGAGGCGCGGACGACAAAGTCCACATCTTGAGATTCGCCGATTGTTATCGGTTGTGGAACTTCAGTCCAAACCGGCGCGCGGTTTACATCGACCACAGTGATCTGGAACTCAGTGGTATCACCTGCTACACCGTCCGTAATCATCAACTGACCGCTGTAATCACCGGCGTTCTCGAAATTCGTCTGCCATGCGAAGGTTGCCGTTCCATCTCCATTGTCGGTCAGAGTCGCGGTTTCCGGCAGATTCCCGCGATCCATTGTGATGGAAAGGTCGTCGCCGTCGGGATCACTACCAGTAGCGCTGAACTCGACAAGAGTATTCTCATCCGCAGTGATCGGAGCAGGCGTCTCAACCCAGACCGGAGCGCGATTGACGCCATTGACAGTGATGGCCGAGATTGTCGTAATCGTCGAGTCGCCGTCAGTGGCTGAGAACTCAACGCGATAAGCTCCAGCCTCCTCGAAGTTCGGCGTCCAGTCAAACGATCCGGTTCCATCGCCATTATCAGTAAATGTCGCCGCCTGCGGGAGATTCCCGGTCAGGTCGCGCATGGCTAACGTCAACTGGTCATTTTCGGGATCGCTTGCGGCGATTGCAAAGAGTATCTGCCCGTTCTCATTCCCTGCAATGTTGCCCGGTTCGCTCGTCCATACCGGTCTGCGATTGCGATGCAATCCGACGCCATTCGCGCCGACTTGATACTCAGGCTGACGACCGTCATTTGAACTGAAAGTGAGCGATTCGTTGTACTCGCGCTCTTCAGTTGGAGTAAAGAAGGCGGTAATTTCGAGGCTCCCGCCGGTGGCAATCCGAATTGCTTCAGGCAGTTCGACCGGCGCTAGTCTGCCGTTGTTCGCTGCAAGAGTCAGCTCAGAGAATCCGTTGGGCTGATAAACATTCGGACCATCTACGAACGAAGGAGTAGCGTTCACCTCGACGTCCGCGGACGCATCCCAAACCTTGAACGAAATCGTTTCGTCAGCCTCAAATCCATCAACCGCCTCCGTCCCATTGTCATCGCCCCAAGCGGCAATTCCTACCGGGAAGAGTGCGTCGTCCACAACTTCGAGCCTGACAACACCTGCGCAAATGCCCGCCGGTGTGAAGACGCCAATCTCATCTCCTTCGACCAGCGATTCGCCATCCAGCAGCGCTTCATCGATCAACAACGACATGTTATTGTCGGTCTGCGCGGCAGCCCAGTTGTGTTGCTCCCGACCTTGGATTTCGGCTTCCAGCGTTAGCGTAGCAAATCCATTCGCCGAGTAGATTCCTTCGCCTTCTTCGTAATGAGCGACTGCGCGCGCTTCACGACCGGCGCTCCAGTCCCAAACGCGGAAGTTCAACGCCTCGTTTGCTTGGAAGCCGTCAATCGCTTCGGTTCCATTGTCGTCTCCCCAAGCCGCCAAACCGACTGGATATCCGCTGTCGCCTACCGCAGTATAACCAGCGCACAGCCCGGACTGGGTGAATACGCCGATGTAGTCTTCCGGACTCAGAATTTCGCCGCTGAGTGTCGCGTTGTTAATCAACAGCGACATGTTTGCATCGGTTTGTGCAAAGTTCCAATTGAACTCACGACGTTCCGGAATTTCGAACCGGATATCGGCATGTGAACTGACGATATCGCTGATGACCAGTTCTGCGTCGCCGTCGTTATAGACGTTAAGCACGCGAGCCCGCTGGTCGCCAACAGTCACTTCGCCAAACTCAACCGGATTCGGCTCAACCCGGATGCTCGGATTCATCGCGAAACCGGTCAGACTAACCGTCGCTTCACCGCGCGGATCGTTCGATGCGATGTGGATAATACCGTCGTGACGGCCACTCTCTTCAGGTGCGAACGCCACAGCCACATCTACAGTCTCGCCTTGACGGAGGGTAAATCCACCCTGATTGTCGATCGCGTAGTAAGCGCCTTCTACCGTCATTTCGCCAACTTCCAGATCACGCTGGCCGCCGTTGCTGACTGTGAGTGTCCAATCAGCGGTCGTTCCAACATTGACCGAACCGAAGTCATGTGAGGCGTTGGACAGTATCACTTGCGGCGGCGTTGAGACGCCGACGCCGGACAAGGCCGCTGTCACTTCAGGATTGACAGGATCATTCGACGCGATTGTCAAGACGCCTTGGTAATCCCGTACTTCACTCGGTACGAACCTGAGCGGAAGTTCAATGGACGCTCCCGCTTCGACGACGTTCTGCTGTACGCCTGCCGGACTTCTGAGGCGTCGCGCCGAGGCAAGAGTCACCTGTGCGAAGCCGTTAATCGTATAGCTGCGATCTCCTGCGACAAACGTAACATCCGCAGTGTACTCGCGATGCTCACTATTGTCCCAAAGGCGGAAGGCAAATTGTTCGCCGGTGTGGAAACCTTCAACCACTTCTTCTGTACCTCCATCGTCGCCCCACGCCGCAAGTCCTACCGAGAAGCCTTCCGCCGTCACCCATTCAAAGCCGGCGCAGATGCCGCCGGGCGCAAACACGCCGATAGCGTCACCTTCAGTCAGCGACTCCCCTTGAATAGTCGCCTCATCCACCAGCACCGACATATTGTTGTCGGTCGTAGTGAAGCTCCAATTGAACTGAGCTTCTTCTTCTTGGAACAGGACTCTGAAAGCGGGCTCATCACTCACCGCGCTTGTAAGAGTCAACTGCTGCTGACCGTCGTTGTAAATCATTATGGCACCGTCAACCGAGTCGCCGATGGCAACCTCACCGAAGTCGATATCAGTCGGATCGAGACGGATCACAGCAGCGGCAACTCCAGAGCCGCTGAGAGCTACAGTTCGATCGCCGCGCGGATCATTCGAAACGAAGACCAACGATCCATCAAACTGACCTACTTCCGCTGGACTAAATGTTACGGTCAGGTCATGTGTCTGGTTCGACTCAAGCGTGAAGCCGTCTGGAGCCGCAGCATAGTAAGCCCCGTTCACTTCGACGTGATCTACGACTAACGTTTGCATTCCGCTGTTGCCCACGGCAAGCGTCCACTCAGTACTTGTCCCAACGTATTGAGCGCCGAAGTTATGTGGATTTTCGGAGAATGTGACAGTTGCAGGCGTCTGTGAGCCCGTCCCTACTAACCCTACATTGAAGCTCGGACGGTATGGATCGTTCGACTCGATCGTCGACGTTCCTTCATAGCCCCGCAGTTCAGTCGGGCTGAACGTGAACCGAACATCCCAAGACTCGCCCGGCTGCAATACTAGTTCCTGACCGCCTTCTACCGGACGACGGCCAGACAGCGTCAACCGCGTAAAGCCGTTCGCCGTATATACTTCCGGACCTTCCAGATAAGAAGCCGTCGCGACAAACTCAAGACCCGTCGCCGCTTCGTAG